>Ga0228710_1009728_pt1 | contig 13188 bp, 5 predicted proteins | sample MedpolnodulmetaG_FD_177995 | JGI IMG/M metagenome (GOLD analysis project Ga0228710, IMG submission 177995) | Root nodule microbial communities from Medicago polymorpha collected in Santa Monica, California, United States - pink nodules | ecosystem: Host-associated > Plants > Roots > Nodule...
AATCTATGTATATATATATATATATATATATATATATATATATATATATATATATATAAGATTTTAATAGATATAAACGGGACATTGGATTTCTGACATGACCACTACCATCATTTTCATATGGTTTTTGTTATAAAAAAAATTATCATCGAATTTAGAAATTATTAATAAAAAAGATATTTAATATGCAATTTTAATAAAAAGGGATACATTTAATTAAATTTTTTTTTCAAAATATATAAAGTATTAAGTTTGTTTAATAGAAGGAATAAAATTATGGTTGTTGTTGTTGTTGATGAGAACTTTGGCCTTGGGACATTTTGTACGTTGAAATGTTGGAAGGATTTTCCGGATTATAAGGAATTTGTTAGAAACAAGTTGACATCTTTTGAGGTTGATGGATGAGGAGGGTTTGTGTTAAAGGATAATGAAGATGATCAAGAGCAGTTTGCATGAATGACTTTCAATACATAGCTCTAATATTGATGGCAAAATAACATAGGCTAAGAATCTTCAGTTGGGTACAAAGAGGGAGGAGGTGGGTTTGGATAATTTTAAACAAGAGGAATTGCATTCCACATCTTTTTTTGATTTTGTCCCTTTTCAAGATTCAGTGTAGTATGCAATGGCAAAAGCCGTGTATACTTTGGATAAAATGGGGAGATGTTAACTCAAAATTTTTTCATGGTGTGATGTCTAGTTGAACACGAAAAAATTGCTATAATGCATTTTGAGGTTAGTGGTGAGAGGATTGAAGGTGTTAATAATGTAAGAGAAGCGACTTTTAATCATTTTGAGAATCACTTCAAATTTGTTATGTTGATTAGACCTGGTATGAAATTTTTTTCGTTCAAGACTCTTAATTTGGTGGGTGGCAGCCGCCATATGTCTTTTACCGAAGATGAGGTAAGGAGGGTTATTTGGAATTGTGATAGTTACAAAACTCCAGGTCTTGATGGCATTAATCTTGGTTTCGTTAAGGATTTTTGGGGAGGGCTCAAATTTGATGTTATGTGGTTAATTTCATATTTACCGTTAATAAAACTTATTTTATTTCTTTGAATCTAGGATAGTAATGTAAATATATAGGTAATTAATTTTATTATATAGATAGTAGATGCATAGTATATAAAATAATGAGGAAACTAGATATTTTATAATGATATATGTTAATAGTTAAAGAGATAACAATTTTTAATTTGTTTCAATACTCTTTTTTTTTTTAAAAATAATTGTTGTTTTAGCACTTGGAAGGTATCCGTGTGTTCGCATAAATGTCTTTTATTCTTTGTATACTTGCAAAAAGAAGAAAGAAAATAAAAGAAGTAGAAGAGGAAAAAGAAGACGAAGAAATACTAGATAAATGAGAGACCAACAAAAAAATTTACCTTGTTTTTTACAACCCAAAAATTTAATATTATGTTCAAAGTTCAATTCAATTTAATTTAAAATTTGTCTATAAAATAATACAATGTTACAATGTATGTGAGTATTCTAAAAACGAAAATGAGTTACCTGATAAATAATACATACATGATCCATAATTGTAATATGTTTTAGAATTTACCATTACTTTATATTTCTAATATATATAATATTCATTTTCAAATGACATGCATGATTTTCAAAGTCATATTGAATACATGAAAATGAGGAGCTTATATTCTTATACAATATGTGATGGTGGTTACATTTTTTTTTGTTGACAAAATGTGATGTTGGCATGTATGTTAGTTAGTGGTCTTTGTTATTGAAATGAATGATTCTTATAGTCATATTTAATTTAAGAGAATGAAAATTAATCGTGTATGATTTATCTAATACTCAAAATTGATATATATATAAGATTATATGAGCAAATACCTTATGGTTGTGTTTTAGCAATTCAAGTTTTGAATTACTCAATTATCTGTCAAACAATCAGATTATATATGTTATTTTCAAATGCATATAAATAAGATCATACATAAGAATCTTATAGACAAAGCGTAGGAAAATACTTAATTTTCTGAATTTATAAATTTTCTAATAGGCAATATTTGAGACTAAATAATCATTTGGTGATCGATGTCACGCATAAATTATGTCAATTCATTTTCAACTTTATTGATATAACTCTTTTGTAATATATAAATGATACATTGATAAGAGTCTCTTAGGTGTTCCCAATATATTTTATCACTAAACTTTTGTTAGAGATTTTCTAGGTTTCACACAATTAACATATATCATAGTTGAGTAAATAAAATATAATTGACCCACTAAACTTGAAATATAAATTTACTCCCAGCGAGCTTACTAAATCCACAACCCTCCACAATATTATCTCAAAATCAAATGAGACTATTACTTTATGAGAGTTTGAGGTAGCTTACTAAATCCACAACTCTCCATAATATTATCTCAAATTTGATCTATGTAGACGACCCGGGATAAGGCTTGCTTGTTCTATTTCGAAAAGTGTCATTTTGTCTCGTAAGTTTTGGTTTGTTCTTTAAGGTTTAGCATTGGATGATAATTTATTTGAGAGCTGTAGTTTAGGAGAAAACTGTTTGCGTTTCAGAGATCAGAAAGTTGATGTTTTGAACAGAGAACTTTTAAATTTTACTAAATGTTTAGGTTTCGATATTTATGAAGATCAACATCACAATATAGTATTCCTGTGCTTTTAAGTGTAGAGTGATTTTTGTAAACCCATATCTCTAATACAATATCTTAAAGTAGTGAACGATTCATTGTAGAGATGGGTATTTTAAATGATACCAAGCCTTTAGATTTTGGAACTGGAGAATCTGAGATGAGAACATATACCATCCCACAAGCAAGAAAATGGCAACCATAGATTTTGAAAAGAATGAGTCTGACTCATAAAATAGACCATAATAGTAGCAAGTAGTGTGAGGACTTGAAGCAAGAATAGATTGCATTTCTCTCTAAATTGGATAGATTACAAACGAGTACATACTTGCCTATTTCTAGCGTGATGTCATATTCTAGATGCTTTTTTCTAGATTCTTCATGACATTTCCTACGACATATGATTTAATTAGGTTAAAATATGGTTTTCGTCCCTGTAAATATGTCTCGTTTTGATTTTAGTTCCTGTAAAAAAAATTGTAGAAAAAAGTCCCTGTATTTTTTTTTTTTTTTTTTAAAATAGTCCTTGGACCCACTTTCTTGCTTATTTGTCCCAGTTGTATGGACTATTTTAAAAAACAAAATATTTTGCAGGAGCTTTTTTCTACAAAATAGATACAGTCATCATGTGTCACATATGCAAATCATCACAAAAGTAGGGTCAGAGACTAATTTAGAAAACAAAAAAATTTGCAAGGACTTTTTTCTACAATTTTTTTTACAGGGACTAAAACCAAAACGAGGCATATTTGCAGGGACTAAAACCATATTTCTAAAATTGATTACAAATGAGTACATACTTGCCTATTTATAGTGTGAATGTCATGTTATAAATGCTTCTTTCTAGATTCTTCATGACATTTCCTACGACGCATGATTTAATTAAGACTATAGCTAAGCAAATAGATGGTTTATACTATCTTTTAGTGGATTCAAAACAATTCTACACTGACATTGGCATTTTAGGTTAGTACATCTTTCTCATGAGAGAATGAGGCTTATGAATAAAACTTTTCTCTTTTTGTCTAATCATGATCACAAGCTTGTTTGTGATACCTACCATTTTTCCAAACAAAATAGGCTTCCTTATACTGCAAGTAATAACAAAGCTAGTTCAAATTTTGCATTGCTCCATTTTCATGTATGAGGCACTTTGTCTACTACTTCTATTCATGGTCATAAATAATTCTTAACTGTGCTAGATGATCCTTCAAGATTTGTATGCATTATTTTGTTAAAACATAAATCATAAGTTTCTTCTTTGGTCTAAAGTTTTGTTATTATGGAAGAAACACAATTTGACACCGAAGTTAAAATCATATGCACTAATAATGGCCCTGAATTTTTTTTCTTACTCAATTTCATCAATCTAAGTGTATCATTCACCAAGCATCCTGTGTTGAGTCTCAACAACATAATGGTTGGGTTGAAATAAATCATCAACATCTACTTAATGTTGGCAGAGCTCTTCTTTTCTAATATAAACTTCCTCTTTCTTTTTGGTATTATGTTGTTATTCATAATAAATACTTACATGGTAAATAGAGTTTCTACTCTTAGCTTAAAAATCAATCACCATATCATCTTTTGTATAATGATGTACCTGATTTATATACCTTAAAGGTTTTTAGTTCTTTGTGCTATGCTTCAACTCTTACTTTTCATAGAACAAACGCAAATGCTTGTTTCTTTGTTATAAAGTGCAAGTTGGTGTTTTGAGGTTGCTACATGTTTCTTCTAAATGTAATAGATTTTAGAATTTACCATTAGTTTATATTACTAATATATATAATATTCATTTTCAATTGACATGCATGATTTCAAAAGTTATATTGATTCACAATCACTTTTAAAGTAATGAATCAATGAATTGATTCAAATCTTTTAATTCACAATCAAAAGTTTGCATAAAACTCAATCAATAAAATTGATTTAAACTTAATGTCAATTAAAATTGATTTAAACTTAATTGATTTAAACTCAATCATATAACGTGACTGTTTTTTAGGGGAACGTGACTGTTTTGTTTTAATTTAAAAACTAGATCATCGACTCGTATGAATAGTAATAAATGACAATGAAATAAAAAATAATATAAAAGTCCAATGGCATAGTTCATTTTATAATGAAACATCTACTCTGCGAATATAACATAATAATGAAATAGCATAAGTCGTTTAACACAAAAAAAGTTTGATACTTTGCTAATACCTTTAAAATGAACATATGTCGGAAAAATAATATTATACAATGAAGTACTACACATTATAAAACTTTTTTATAAACCACATTCGATGTAACATTGGTATTTTCACCGTCTTCATCATTTATCAAGATCTTCAAACCACCGCTTGCAGTAACCCTTGATATTGCAGCATACAATTGTCCATATGAAAATACAGGAGAAGGTAAATAGACACTAACATTTTTAGTGGCTAACCTTAGGCTTTCGTTGATAGTCATTGCAAATGAAACAATTAACGAAAACTGATCTTGGAATATCAATGTTGATAGTTTTTTGTTATTTACAAATGATATGCTTTATTTATTAAATTTTTTTAGTGCATGATATACTTTATTTTTACTAACTGTTACTTATCCTCACCGAGCATGTAACACATTCTTTCGGTCTTTGGAGTGCATTTTATCCTCCAAACATTTCTTTAGTGTTTAATTAATCATCATATTTTCCTTTCTTTTTTTATTATACTTTTAACTTTGGATATTATTTCTCAATTCCTTCCACAGATTTTTCTTTTGATAGTAATGGGGAAATTTTGCTCAAATTCATTCAATGTATCTCATAATTTTTAACCAAGGACTAACAATTCTTATGTCTTCCACATCTAGAGTGGTTGTTGCCTGTTATCATCAACTAGTTGTTGCCAAGTTATACTTATGTCAATCGACTTGTATATTGCATATGAGCATCTTTAACGATTAACAAAGGTTTATTCTCTAAGCTAATGGTAGTTCACTTTCATAATTGATTGATTCGCATAGGACATAAATTATAATGTCATAAAAAATATGAACATAAGGAAGAAAATAAACTTATGATTAACATAGGTTATAAGAGGTCATGCAACATCTTAAATTCAACTAAGATTTGCCATGGAGAATGCATCTATGTTAATGATTTACCCTTACTCTTCTCTACCAAAAGAATCAAATGAAGCATATTATTAGTATTTGCATGGAAAACAATTAATGGCCACAAAGCTTTTTTTTTAACAACCAAGTGTTATTGAGATAACATAGAACCAATGCACAAATTGTACTCTGGCTGTCAAAACAGAACAGCAACACCACATCATATATAATAGTTGTGTTCAACACAACACAATACCAGAAATAACAGGAAAATAACAACCAAAAAAAACTTTCTCAAAGTTACAAACACAGCCGCAAAACAGCTTCAAATGATAACCGCATAAGCTATGGTTGTGCATTCCAATTACAAACCTAATTAATATCCTAAAACATAGTCTCAGCTAGCACAAAATATGAACCATAGCAGAAACAACAAAATTGCAGCAACACTAGCCGACACACAGAGAGCAATAAAGGAGAGCGATGGCCGGAACAACGACAACGAACGACACCAACCCAGGATAAAGGGAACCCTGCACCCAAACCACACAACATGAAGATAGTGAGGACTAAAACATACAGTATTTAGGAGAATATGACAACATAAACATACAGTATCACAAAAGTCCAAATAAAGATAACTCACCACATTGTCAGAAAATGTTGTAAGTGATCTCTATATACATGTATTCTAAGCTACATTTTGCTTACATGTCACTTCATCAATGTCCTCCTTTCTAACTAATTTTCTAAACATTTACCAAGTGGCTCTCTCTTTTCTTTTTCCCTATTTTCCATCTATTTATTGCTAAATATTTACATATGTTCATTCTTATAATTCTTAAATATGTAACTTATAATTGAGTGAGCTTTGTAACTCCTTCCACTATCCATTAATTAAGGGAATATGATGATGATGATGATGATAATAAGAACAACACAACAACAACAATAATATATAGAAGTTCAACACGTTGCCAAATAACCTAATTATTAATTTATGTAATAATAGAATATATTTTATTTATCTACTAAAAAATGATATAACGTGTACAAAAAAAAAGAGATATATTGTTTTGAGAAAAAAAAGAGAGATATCTTAACATTTAAAAGTTGAAGAATAAAATTGATCAATAAATGCTATTTAGAAGTTATAGTATAAATTAGTCCAAATAAATGAGATAATAATATATAGTATACAAACAAAACGTTTGATAAAAAAAAGTATACAAAGAAAACAAAAAAGTGCATTTGATCAAATCAATTAAAATATTAATTACAGTCATTACAATTTTTCCCTAAAAAAGCAACACACATATGTTTTCGGTCGCTTCTTTTTCAAAATATGAGGAAAACCATTAACAATACTAAAAAACTAATTTTTGTATCTTTTAATATATTCCTTAACATAAAAGCATAGCTATAAAAAAATAAATTATTCAATTCTCATTGGAATAAAACGTCGTCTATGAATCTTGAAGATTATGAAAACACTCCATGATTGTTTAATTACACCATCATAATTGAATTTACTCCTTAACATTCTTTCAAATATAACCTACAAAGTTGAAAAGCTCAATTTTTCATATTCACCTTCACCCTTTATAACCACCACTTAGGCACTTACCCTGGCATTCATTTTCTACTCATTCCCACATATTTGACAATTAAACTTATTTCTTGATTGTTTCCACCATAGTGCTATTGATACTGTCATATTCATATGTACAAAAGTTGTTTGTATATTATTCATTTGCACTAAAGTCATTGTATATTTATTATTTTTTAAGGTTGAGAGAGGTAATTTTCACCATAGATATCATGCTAATATATGAAAAGGTATTCCTAATTCCTCTTATAATCAAAACTGATCTTTCACTTTTTTAGACAGGTGCTGAATTTTGACGTAAGTTACAAAAACTTCTCACAGTTTCTTATTCTCTTTGATCGAATGGTACAAAATGTGGATATAATTTTTGTGCCATTTTTTTTAAAAATTTTTTGTAATAGAAGGATAGTTTGAAAGATCGGCTACTATAATAGCGTGAAATAAGATAATATGAGGGTTTTTTAGGAGTTAGTATCATTGGATATTAAATTCATATAGTGAAGGTTATATAACTCATGACTTTGAAAGAATTAGAATACGAAGGGTGCCAATTTTCAAGAAAGAGTGAGGAGGTTTTTTAGAGGTGTCACATAGTATAAAAACAACTAAATTGAATAACATGCATAAAGGATATCACATCCACTTCACATAGAGATATTTCATGTGATATAAGTTAAGGAGAATTTTTTTAAAAGAATTTGAGATATGATATTGATCGTAATTTTTAGTTTAATGGATTATGAAGGGTTATTCCCCACTTTGGACTTAATATTCAATATCCAATGATGATACAAATTCTTACAAAATCTACGTGATGGGTAAAACATAATTCTATCCTATCGTGTCAATTATTTTCTCAAGTCTAATAATACTTCAACTTCCTTTTTTCCTATTCCGTATTTAATGGTGAATTTGTAAGTTACAATTTAATTGAATGGCTGTGAGTTACATTTTTTAGAAATTTCTTATTGTATAATTATTCATTTTCTAAATCCTTTTAACTTCATGGAAAAGATAGTAGGTGTATCCTCCACCAAAATTTATATATTTTTTAGATAAAATCAAATTAACTTCTATTTGTTTAGATAATTTTATCACACCAACATTTGATCTATCTTTCTTTCCTATTCCTCAACTATTCTATCTTTCACTCACACATTGTATTAATGAAGAAAAAAAGTAATAAATCCTTAGGAGATGCGAGTTTAAGTTTTTATTAAGTGTTATTGTCCTATCAATCCATGTAATATAATGATAATGATATGTAAAATACATGAATTGTGCACCCGTTCTAAATATTTAATTTTTTTTTAAGAGACTAAAATGGTATATATTATCAAAACAATGTCTTTCCTAGTACAAGGTGTACAAAGGAGAGACATCAACAACAAGAGTATTTACAAAACCTGTACAAAGAACCTTTAAAGTAACTGAAAGAATAACACTTAGCCTATGCCCAGCATGGTGAAAGGATTAAGCCACCAGCCATGATAATTGAAGGGAAGAGTAATGTATTTCACCTTCAACCACCTAAAGGTAAGAGACTTAATTTTTTCCACCACCTGAATTACCGAGCACTCTTTATCATTAAACAGCTTGTTATTTCTTTCTTTCCAAATTTCCCAAATTGTCGCAAACCAAATGACCTGTAAAATCGAGCGCCGTTTCTTAGAAATTCCGCCACTAAAACTGAATTGATGAAAATGGTGCTGCACCTGTGCCGGAACCCCCGCAGAGATGCCAATCCATCAATAAATAAGGTACCAAACTGAGCCAAAAATATTACAATGTAAAAGCAAGTGTTGAGATGTCTCAATAGAGCCACATCCCGCCACACACAACCTTGAGTCGCGATCTAGTACACCACGACGATGCAGGTTGTCTTTTGTAGGTAACCTGTCACGAAATAGCCTCCAAGCGAACAAAACAACCTTCAACGGCACATCCTTATGCCAGAGATCAGAAACTGTTACCGAAGGAACCAAAGGAGGATGAACAATTAGGACACGATAGGCACTACAAACAAAGTAAACATTAGAAGATTCTAATGCCCACAACCATCGATCGTTCTTGTCAACCTGCAAAACAACATTGTGAAGTAACAACAGCAATTCCCCCAACATCTGCTCCTCCCACACAAATAGCCTACACCTCCAAATCCACGCAACGCCCTCCTCACCCCAACCCAATTGACTCATGTCAAACACTGTTACCTCCTTAAACACCGACAGATCATACAAGCGACTAAACCTAGAACCCAACGACAACCCCTCAATCCACTCGTCCGACCAAAAAAGCGTGTGCTTCCCATTGTCGATAGAGCGGCTAACATTATCATTAAACCAGCCCTCCCGACCCAAAGTATACAAATCACGCCACCAGGCTGAAGCCGTGCGGCCTCCCCCTTGAATTCCCCCCTCCACACCATACCGCAAATCCAACACCCTAAACCACAAACTACTTCTATCTACTAACAACCACCAACACCATCTTCCTAATAACGCTAAATTAAACTCCTTAATTCTCCTTACCCCCAAACCACCAACCTCCTTACTCCTACAGACAGTTTGCCAATCCACCCATGATATTTTCCTGTGGTCATCACTCCCCCCCATAAAAAACAGTGAAAAATAGATTCAATAGCGGAGATGATACCTGATGGAGCCTTGAAGAAGGAAAGAGCATAAACAGGCAGCGACGACATGACAGACTTCAGAAGCACCAAACGACCACCCATAGACAAGTGCCTCGATTTCCAACCAGATAGTCCTGATTTAAGACGGCTAATAAGCGGTTCCCAAAAAGATAAACGCCGTGCATTACCACCAATATACAAACCCAGATACAGAAAGGGGACGAAACCTACCCTACAATTCAGCACCATAGCCGCTTCCGATAACCAGGAAGTAGCGACATTAACACCTACTAGACAGCTTTTTGAGAAATTCACTTTTAGACCCGACAAACTTTCAAAGAGGAGAAGAATAGCACGCATACCTCGAATGTTTGCCCAAGATTTTTCACCCAAAATCAAAGTGTCATCGGCATATTGAAGGTGAGATACAACCATCACGTCTCTGCTTCCCACCTTATACCCAGTGTAAAGATTATGAACCAGCAAAGATTCCATCAAAGCATTAAACCCTTCTGCGGCTAAAAGAAACAGAAAAGGGGAAAGAGGGTCTCCTTGCCTCAACCCCCTCCCCAAAGAGAACTCATCCGTAGAAGATCCATTAACCAAAACTGATGCCGTGGCTGTACTTATACACTCCTTAATCCATTTACGCCAAAGAGTCGGAAAGCCCATTTCTAACATCACCGCCTGCAAGTAACCCGAGTCAATTGAATCATATACTTTCTCGAAATCCACTTTAAACAGAATCAATTCTTTCTTGCATCTGTATGCGTCATCAACAATTTCATTAGCCACCAAAATGCCATCCATAATCTGACGACCCTTAATAAAAGCGGACTGAGTGTCCGAGACGACAGAACCAATCACTGAACGGAGTCTACACGCCAAAACCTTTGCCAAAATTTTATACATACTTCCCACCAACGAAATTGGTCTCAAATCATTTAGGTGCTGAGGACTATCAACCTTAGGGATCAGAGCAATAAAAGTGCTATTAATTCCTTTTGCCAACCTGCCATTCCGATGAAACTCCGTCAAAAATCGCATAATGTCTTCGTTCAACATATCCCAAAATTCTTTTATGAAACCAAAACTAATCCCGTCAGGACCCGGACATTTGTAACTCTCACATTCCCACACTGCCTCCTTCACTTCCTCCACCGAGAATGGCCTAGTTAAAACCGCCCCCTCCCTAGCAGGCAACTTACGAAAATTGAGACCCTCCATGGTGGGGCGCTGTGCATGTTGTTTCTGGAAATGTAATGAGAAGTGAGAAAACACAGCATTCCGCACATTTTGGACCCCATCGATCTGAACGCCATTTACAAAAAAGAACGGGATTGAGTTTCTTCTGCGCCTGTTTGACATAATACCATGAAAGAATTTTGAGTTTGCATCCCCTTCTTGTAACCATTGCATCCGTGACTGTTGCCAAGAAATGCTGGAATGTAGCCGTGATAAAGAAAACAATTCTTCGGAAAAATCATGGAGCTCCTCAATCTCCTCATCGCATAAATCAACCATCTCCCCTTTCAGATCAAGATTAGCAATTTGATCCTTCAGGTTCGAAATTCTTGCAGGTAAGTTCTGAACATGAGTTTGATGCCATTCTTTTAAAGCCAATTTTAGAAGCTTCAATTTTTCTTTTAGAACAAAGCCTCCCCATCCGTCTACCTGAAAGGACTGCCATCGATCACGAACAAAATTATTATAGCCAGAAAGAGACTCCCAACATTTCAACATCCGCAACGGTTTCGGCCCCCAATTTTCAACATCAATAGCAAGCACCAAAGGACAATGATCCGACAAGCCACGAGACATAGCGACCTGATAGCAGTTAGGCCATGTCAAACTCCAATTTTCAGACAGCAGGAACCGATCAATGCGACTCATCGACCTACCATCCCCTCTATACCACGTGAACATACGACCTCGGAGCGGAAGATCCATCAATAAGGCTCCGTCGCTAAGATTATTAAAATTATCACTCCACACCGCATTAAATACTCCACCAACACTGCGACGTTCCTCTCTACACCGAACCGCATTAAAATCACCACATACACACACATTAGAATCTGACAAAGTACCCAATCTGATCGATAAAGCATTCCACAATGTATGTTGCCGATATAAATCACAAGGGGCATATACGTTAAGCACAACAAACCCCGTTCCCGTCTTCACAAAACAACCTGATATTACCAACACATGTTCGAAAGAAATAGTCGACCACACCTGGACCTCCGCAACATCCCACATAGTAACCAGACCTCCCGAAGCTCCCACTGAAGGTTGAAAAGAAAAATCAGCAGTTACATTCCCCCATATAGCTTTACAGACTGTAGTATCAAACACAGCTAACTTAGATTCCTGTATACAAAGAATAAAAGGTTTTTTCTCCCGCACCAATTTTCCCACCTCTCTCCTTTTCTCAAAACTCCCTAAACCCCTAAATATTTAATTATAAATTTTAGTTTTAGACTATCATCACTTTCTTCAAACATCTCTTAACTGGTATTCTTCAATTTCGTATTGTGATTTTTGTTTCTAATTTTCTTTTTTCACATATGTCTTGACTACAAATTGATTTATGCAGCAAGCACTACAAGAAATTCTCTCTTATTATCCAAGGCCAAAAGTCGTGGACTTACCAAATTAGTTAGCCCAATTTTTTTATCATTGAATTAAGAGTTGATATAAACTTTTTTAGTCTACTTTTTTAAGTTTCTTTCTTATTGTATAAGATTTTTTTTAGGATGTGTTTGTAATTTCTATATGATATTTTTTGCACTTTGATTTTCTAAATTTGTATCCTTTTTTTTTTTTTGTTTTACCCAATTTTTTTTTTTTTTTTTTTTTTTTTTTTATTTTTTTTTTTTTTTTTTTTTTTGGTGTACCCAATTGGCACACTCATAAAATTTAAATAGATTTGATATCATATGCTTTAATTTCTTTTTAAAAAACTATCCTTTTTAAAATATAACAAATATTCGACATTTTCAATAGTGTTTTTATAAAAGGAAATGCTAACAAATGTTTTTAGAGCATTTTTATAAAGTCTAAAGAAAAATTGTCTTAGAAGATGTGTTCAACACATTAAACGTTTAAAAAGTAACTTATAAATTATTTCTATTTTTAAATCCTTGATGAAACTCTTTTTAAAATCAAATAAAAACTCAATAGACCTATTTTGTCAAAAAAAAAATAAATT
>Ga0228710_1009732_pt1 | contig 13178 bp, 4 predicted proteins | sample MedpolnodulmetaG_FD_177995 | JGI IMG/M metagenome (GOLD analysis project Ga0228710, IMG submission 177995) | Root nodule microbial communities from Medicago polymorpha collected in Santa Monica, California, United States - pink nodules | ecosystem: Host-associated > Plants > Roots > Nodule...
AACATGAACAATAAAGTGCAAGAATAATCTCAATATCAAATCAAATGCTAGAACCATACATTTATAGATCAATTGATTACATGATTAGCTTAGATCAAGTACCTCTAATCCCAACAATGGAGATTTAACTTCTCATTGTCATGGAAGCCTTGCAAGAATGAATTGAAAGGGAAAGATTCATTACAACTTTGTGATTTCTCACCAAATGTGGAAGAATCAAACTTCTATCACTCTCACTCTATGAAGACCAAGCCCTATCTCTCTCTTTCTAAGTATCTATGTATTTTTCTGTAAATAAAAGCATGCCATCAAGAAATGATCAAGGGCTCTATTTATAAGCTTTCTCGTCTGCATCAACTCGCATCGCGAGTTCTTCTGCTCGCCATGGCGAGTTGAGGTTTCTTCCCCATTGGGTTTGTGCCACGTCATCCTGTGGAGTTTTAACCGCCCTTGCTCGCCTCCCAAGTAACTTCACTCGCCATGGCGAGTAAAACCATGCTCCTGCCTATTTTTTCCTTTGTTAACTCGCCATGACTAGTAGGGTGCGAGCTGGTGGCGAGCAAATGTGCCTCTCTGCCTATTTTTTCCTTTGCTAACTCGCCATGGCGAGTTGAGGGCGAGCAAACCTGTTGTTCTGCCTATTTTTGGCCTTGTTGCACTTTGTTGCTTGTTTTCCATCTTTTCTCAGTGCCTTGGGTAACTTTCCTGCAAAATTAGGTAAAGTAAGATAGATAAAGCATAAAAGGATTAAAGTCAATTATCTCTCGGCTTTTTCCTTAATACTTGCAAAACAAGTTACAAAAGTGCCATAAATCTTCATTAGAATTACTACTTCCTGGCACTTATCACATGATGGAGTTGTTATTGGATTAAACAGTTTTCTGGTTTAAGTTTAGGTTTAAGCTTAAATAGCTAAATAAATAAATTAATTATACACCAAAAATAAATAAATTATTTATGATATTATATAAATATGTATATGCGGGATTGCAGGCCTGGGCAGTATAGTACCCTTACCCATGCCTTACCCATGCTCATATCTATTTAAATTTGTGGGTATTACCTAGACCCGTGCCCATACCATAAATGCGGAATTTTACCCTACCCATTGTGGGTATTTTTTGCGGATACCCATATGGTCTGGGTTCAATTGCCATCCCTAAAGACACCACTTGAACCCCATAAGCTTTTACATACAACATCAATAAAGTTGGAAAGGAAACATGATTGCAATTTTAAAGGAAAATGTTTAGCATACACCCATAAGAGTGTATTCTCCTTGATAGAGGAAGATTAGCGAAAATGACGTGATAGGTTAGGGTTGTGATAAGAAAAAAGATTGATATAAAATAAAATGTTGAATGAATGTATGAGAATATGAAGTGTTTAATTTTTTTTTCTTTCAAATTTAAGCATGATGACAAGACAATAGAATCTTATTCCATATGTTAGTTATGTAATTGTCAATACCATATACTTTTTTGTTTTGTGTTAGTTGTGTAATTGCAATACCATATACTTTTTTTGTTTTGTTTAAAATTGATCAATAATTAGTACCATAGACACAAAAGAAATATAATACAACAATACAATACAAATATGATATTTTCCTCTTCCTTTCCATTTTCTTTTAAAGGAGAGAAAATGGCATGGCACGAATGAATAATTAAAAAAAAAAAAAAAAAAAAAGAGTGGTCAGGTAGCAATGTAGCAAGGGTCCCTTACAAGAAAAGACCTTGTAGCTCTAGAAGCTTTGCAAAACCCAAAATTGTGAACCATGTAATCCTTATTTTTCCCACTCAAAACAAACGACTGTTGTAAATCTTGTGATGCTTCATTTGAACCTTGATATATGTTCATGTTCCTAGGAATTAGAGGAGCAACATTTCCTGTAGCCTTGTTTCGCCAGTAATATTCATAACCATTGATCATAGGCAATGAACCATGTTGCACAACCTTAACATCCTCAAAATTGGACACTTGGTTGAACTTTGAACATTTTGGTCTCTTGTTAACTAACCCAATTGTCTTATTCACCAACGTTAATTCCAAACTATGAACACTTGTTATTTCACTAGACAAAATCTGTGTTTTCTCTATCACACTTTTATCTTCCTCAAAGTCCTCATCAATTTCTTCTTCATCATTAGTAGCAAACGTGAGGATAAGCCGACCATTTTGTCGCTTAGCGAAGAAGTTATTCTGTGAAGGAATTTGCACAACTTGTAGGAACAAAGACAGCCTTCCATTGTCACGGCGAGGCTTCATTTGAAGTGGTTGGCTTTGACTAAAGAGTGAAGGAAGTGGAGGAGGAAAACAACGTGGTTTCTTCACCATGTTCACTATTTCTTTCATTTTTTCATCATCCTTGGAGTTGTTATCTTCAAATGATGTGTAAGAAGAGAATCCATCTGAACCGGTTTCTGATCCAAGACTCTCGGTGCAGATTTTGAGACTCTTTTCACTTAAATAGTGTTTTGAATTTTTCTCAAGTGGGTGAACATAAGGAAGAGTTTTTAATTGTGAATCTCCATCTTTGTTCTTTTGGTTCAAGATTGAACTCCATATATCCAATTCACTAGTGACTTTTGAGTTTGAGTTTTGCATCACCATATTTTCTTTGCTTTGGATCTTCTTGTTAGCTGCATACATGTTAGTAAGACTATTAGAAAAATGTTAATTAAAAAAAGGGTAATAATATTATCAATCTAAGTATCTATCTACTAATAAGAGAGTTGTGTTTATTTTTCACATGTTATAACCACCTTTATTCAATTAAAACATAAAACTTTTTTAGACATATCACAACATGGATTAGTGCTTACTAGTTTTAATAGGATTTCAAGTTATTAGACAGGATGATTGGGCTAGTGCATGCATGTGGGTTTAGAGAGAAACAAAATACACATAAAGCTTGAAAAAGAATTTTAATGAATTACCTTAGGCAAGAAAACAGCATCCAACAAAGGTATAGATATTGGGAGTGCTAATTGTAAAAGAAGAAGAAAGGGTAAGGATGATTGCTGATGTTAGAGAATGGTTTGTGGTTGATTGATGGAAGTGAAAGTAGGAGAAATGAGGATTATTTATAAGGTGCCAAAAAGCTACTTGACCTGTATCAAGATCCCCATTATGGTTTTATTTTAATGTAAGTTCTACGGTACATCCAATATATTTGAGTGTACCCGTACACCAAACCCTTAAATTTATAGTTAAATGAGTTGTTTTTTGAAAAAAAATATTATTTTTTTATCACACAATAATGAAGAAAAAATAACATTTTTACATTATCTTTTAACGTTATTTTTACGTGCACAAATGAGGCATGTGTTATACAATAAATAAGTTAGTTTTCATAATTGGATCAACAAGTTCTACTATTAAATTAAATGGGATAAGACGAGATTTATTAATTCAATAGTAAAAAAAAAAAGTGCATGATACAATCTTACTTGTGCATCATACAACTTAGTTATCTTTTAACTACTAATAAAATTAGCATATTTTTGTAAGAGAATTGTTTTGTATATGAAAAGTGTTATACTCCATCCATCTCTAATTATAAGACAATTTAAAAAAAGTATTTACCCCTAATTATGCCGACAACTTTTTTTGAATACTTGTTATTTTTATAAAGTGGTTTTATAAAAAGGAACGGAAGGAGTATATAATTATGAGTGTATGAACAGGAACTAGAAATTGATGCTCTTCATTCTTAAACTACATGTAAAAAGTCAAGCGGATATAACCAGGGCCGTTCCTATAAAATCGGAGGCCCGGTTCTCTTAGGAAAAATTGGCCCCTAAAAAAAAAATACAATTTTTTTAAAAGATAAAAAAACTATAGTTTTTTTTAATTATTTTTTTAGAAAATAATTATAATATTTGTTGTTAGAACTTTGCGATTTTATACGACAAAAGGCTATTAGACCTCAAATAAAAGGAGAAAAAGAGTATAGTTGAACTAAATTAGAAGGAGAAGAGAGAGTATTGAGGATGTAGACCTCAAATCTATTAAAACTAGGCCCAAAAGAGACCCATCATGTTGTAAAAAAAATACAATTAATAAAGTAAAACAATTGCCATCATGTTGGGAAAAAAATATAAATAATAAAGTAAAACAGTTGCCATGACAGGGAGTTGAACCGAAGTCGTCAATAGTATTTACCAATAAAGTAAAACAATTGCCATGACAGCGACCCACGTTTTACCAATAGGCCATTCCTTCATTGATATTAAATTTACAATGCTACATATATATAATAATATTTTCCGTGCATTTATATTAAAAAATAATAATTTTGGGCCCCAAAATTGGGGAGGCCCAGCTCTATAGAGCTGTTTGCACCTCCCCAGGGACGGCCCTGGATATAACTAATAAAAAATGGTTGGACCGTTAAAAGAACATATAACCAAATGTGGGCTCAAGTATAATAGAAGAGATTGATCTTCCACACAATTTAGAATAGTAAGATTTAGATCCATCATGACTAAAAATCTACCCGTTGCGGGAGATGATGACGACCTTAAGCCATCGACATTCGAACAATATATTTCATTTTCTTCGGAGGGGTAGTGTACTTGCAAATACTCCAACCATAGAATGCACTGAATAAGTGAAGTTTTTAGGATAAAAAATATGTGTACATGTGAAGAGTCTGTGTCAACCTTTATAGTGAGGAATTAGGGTTTTAGGCCCTCAAAACCATTATTTGGACAACTGATTACATGGGATAACCATGAGTAGATCGTGGCAATGTAGTCTTGGATATAGTTTGAATGGTTCATATTAGCTTACACAACCTTGATAAGTGAATTTAGGGCGAGAGTATGACGTTATGATCCACATATAAGTTATAAGCAAGAGACGACCCAATTCATTGAGCTTATGAACCTTAACCCAGTCCTGAACATAATTAAATCTTTGATAGGAGAATCACTAATATTTGATGTTAGATTACTTCAAACATTACTACATGACATGTAAGTTCATTCAAACTAAGTTTAAAAAATGTTAGCCATTCATCATTGTGTTATATGGGGATGTAGCTCAGATGGTAGAGCGCTCGCTTAGCATGCGAGAGGTACGGGGATTGATATCCCGCATCTCCATAATTTGTTTTTGCACCATATTTTTTGTTTCGCTGCACCATTTATTTTAACCGAGTGTTTTTTATTATTTTATTAAAAAATAGCTTATACATTTCCTTTTATGTAGACATTGATTTCATCTTAGTTTAAGGATTCATAATCATAGCATGGTTATTTCTATTTCAATTTTATTTTTCTATGCATGCTTTTTGAAAAGTTTGTATAAACTCAAAGTATGCAATAAACTTAAAAGCCCACTTTAAACATTTTGTACACTAGTACCTTTGACGATATTATTATAATTTACAAAGCTTAGCTAATGATTTGCTGGTTTTGTGTCACACACATACTTTTAAATAAATTGAATTAGGAATAGAGGTGAAATAACGATGATCTTCCATATAAGAATGAACAAATCATCACTCATACCCTAATCACCAAAAATGATGAAAAGAGAAGCAAAAACGTTTTTTTTTTGACAAGGACATGAAAGCAAAAACAATTTATTGATAGATCAAAACCACGCACCAATGAAACTATAACAAAAGAAAGGCGAGGGGTAAAAAAAACCATGGCTTCCATACCATCCAATTTATGTAACGTAAATAATATTCATTTAAGGTTTTATGTTCGATACAAATTTTGATGGGTTAGTTGGACTTCAATAAATATTTACCCTTACATGAGACAGAAAGTGGCATTTGTTGGATGAAAATGGCTTTAGAAGGAAGCATAGGAATCACTTTGGGAGAACCCAATATAATTGGCCGGCTACAACTCCTCATTGCTTGAAGGAGAATCATACACTTCTATTAATTTTTAATCAGAAAGAATAATTTTTGTGGAAATGAAGAATGCGCGTCACACCTTGCTTTTTGCTTCCTGTTCCGTACATGGAAGGACGTGGTCACGATATTACACAATTGGTCTTGATTGCCATTAGAGACAAATGGTTGAGAAATATCAAATAACAAAACTTTTAAGGAACTAATTATTTAGGTACACTAAAACAAGTTCTACATTGTTATTTGAGAATTGAAGCTACTAATAGTTTATATGAAACACTCACACTTTATCAACTACGATGTCTTAACACAAGACTCAAATTAGACAATATCTCGAAAGCGTGGGGTCTTTGACTTAATGTCGAAACAAAAGTAGGGGTTGCATCTATCCCATATGCTCGATCAAGGGATGGTAGATTCTCTACCCCTTTAACTTTGACTAGGGAGCTACTATTTCCATACACCAAAAAAGTCTTGCATTGCTTGAGAATTGAGGTTGGTGCTAATTTATATATAACACACATTCTACTATCCATCAAAAATTCCTTTTAAGATGGACTAAATCAGGAGAGCTTACATATGAGACACAAAGCGGATAATACCTTGATAACGTGATGGACTTAAGGTTGTAACATTAATAAATCCGATAAAGAAGACACATATTAACCATATAGTTCGACCAATTATGCATAAGTCTCCAAGTCCGATAGCAGTAAATATGTCTTCGATAGCTGTGAATATGTAAAAGTGTTCATTTAGCAGTTTTTTTTTTGAAAGACTTCATTTAGCAGTTAATATATCATCCATAACCAAATTTAATTAATTTGTATATTCTTCCATAAAAAAATTAATTTGTACACAGTATGCTAACGGATGGATTTGGTTTTTACATTCTGGGAATATGAGTTTTTGCTTTTCAAGTTCTTTCTCTGTACATATAAATATAGAAATGAATTGGATGAGACAACTCAGGTGTTATTTTTCATACATCATATTCTCTATTATTATACTCACAAGTCACAAGCATATGAAAAATTTGTGGTAACTAATCACTTGATCTGATAAACAAATCAGCGACCATGTATTTAGCATAATAAACATCATTGTCAACAATTGGATCATTTAAATTTTTGTTGGATTCCATCAAGCCTATGTTTCTCAAACCTCATATATAGTTATTGGATTAGCTTGCATCAATCGTGGACCTACAGGAAATTAAATTAAGCTTAATTGACCTCTACAAACTTTTCACCAATTTTTTGGGGTATTACTTTCCATGAATTCTTTGATATATAAAGGTTGAAAATACAGCGTAGCATTTGACCTATATACTTTAATTGAGTGCAACTATATATTAGTTCATTATATTCATGAAAGTGTACGTGATGCCATGCATAGTGGCTCTATTGGTATTTAATAATTAATATTTTCATAGTTGCCTTCATGTAATAATTAAACAACTAATGAATCATTTGAATATTTTTCACCGCCCAAAACAACAAAATATAGTGGAAGATTACGTGAGGGTGCATTGTTTGAGTTAAATTTTGTGTCGGAATGGGGATCCTTGACAATGTAGAGCTTATTATAAGAATATTATCTATAAATGTTAAAAGAAGAAACATAAGAATTTTGTTCATAATTTCTAGTGGTCTAGAATATAGATTTTGTGAAAGAACTTTCTCTACCTATGCGCTCAACCATATATTTAATTTATTCATTTTATTCTATAGACATTCCTTTCTGTTTATTATACATATATGGGACCCCAAAAAAGGCACCAAAATCATTTTTTCAATCCTTCACCAACACATTAATAGCTTTTTGCTTTTGGCTTGTGGTCAAAATCGACTAATAGTATTCTAAGCTTAAAACAAACAGGTTCTGTATTTCTTCCAATGCTTACGACAAACATACATACATGCTTTACATATACTACGGAAAAATGGACATAGTAATATAATTTTATTATATTTGTTTGTATAATTTTAATTACAATTTTTTAATTTTAAGCATTACTTTTTAGAGAGAGACGTGAACAATTAATTAAGAGTACATGACTGGAAAAACTACATCAAACACAGTGTTCTTATACTGTTCATATTATAAGGAAGAAAAAAAATGGTGAAATTGGTAGAAGGAGAACAAATAGAGAGGGATATGAGAGAAAGGTGAAAGGTCACTAGAGGGAAGACAAATGAAAAAAGTAATCAAGTGTATTTGGTCAATCTAACGATTATGAAAGGTCATGCACGGTATTAAAGTCTTCTACCGTAGACGGAGTGAGCAAAGGTTAATACTTTTCACTAGTATAAAAATACATTTCCATTTGTCCTTTCCTTTCTCTATATCCTTTTAATATTAATTACTTTATCATTTTTCAAAATGTTTTATAAACATTCACATTTTTTTTTTGAGGGATAAACATTCACATCTTATTCTCCTAAAAATTAAATTAAATAAAAGACAATTGAAGCAATTGACCAACAGGAAGGGGACACGTAATAAAGAGTATGAATACTTTCCAACCGAGGTTGCTACTTTGGTTCCGTACCAAACAATAAACAGATGACATAATAAGAGAGACCAATTTTAGTGGAAAATTCTTATGGGAGATCAGTATATGATTCTGTCCCTATTTGCAAATCCTATACACAGAAAGACAGTGACATCGAGTGGACAACATTAATTCACCAAGTCTATTTGGCCTAACATGAGATGAGAACCTAGCTATTTTCAGTATCTTTTTTTCAAATTTTCTTGGTCTATTTGCTCTTCCTTTTTTATGTGTACTTTCCATAAAAGGTAACTTAAGGCCATTGCCACCACAAGCTCATGCATGACATGGCATCCCTATCTTCACACGTTGCTCTCTTTTTGCTGGTTAATTTCGTTCAATTGAAATTGAAATTGAAATTTTTATCGTGACAGAGAAATTACACGAACATAAAATTTTCAAAATGAAATATATGGAAGAGAAATACATTTTTGTATACGTTTGGTTTCATTTTAGACTAGAGGTGACAAATTCGTTTGAAATATGAAGAATTTATTTTGACATGCTGTAACATCCCAGACTGCTTTTAGGATTGTCGACTGACCTCACAAATCAACACGAGTCTTTTTAGCGTGTTTTGTCCTCAATCGCACGTTTACCGGAAAACTTCCCGGTAGGTCACCCATCCAAAGACTACTCCAAAGACTAAGTCAAGCACGCTTAACTGTGAAGTTCTTATGGAACGAGCTACCAAAAAGAAGATGCATCTTGTTGATATAGGTAGTACCAAACAATTCTTATAAGCCTTCCTTGAAACCATGTAGTCCCATACCTACACAGCCTCATGATTCCTCTCATTCCAGTGCGATTTGGTTCCTCTAGAAGCTGTTAGGAGCCGCTCATTGTCGCACCTTGTGCACCGGCGACCACTCCCCAACCCTCGTCAGCATTGGGTGCTACATGCCCACCAGCTTTCGCTTGGTTTGTCCCCGAACCACACCGTACTAGGAGAGGTCTGCTCTGATACCATCTGTAACATCCCAGACTGCTTTTAGGATTGTCGACTAGCCCCACAAATCAACAGGAGTCTTTTCAGCGTGTTTTGTCCTCACTCGCACGTTTATCGGGAAACTTCTCGGTACGTCACCCATCCAAAGGCTACTCCAAGTCAAGTACGCTTAACTGTGGAGTTCTTATGGAATGAGCTACCAAAAAGAAGATGCATCTGTTGATATAGGTAGTACCAAACAATTCTTATAAGCCTTCCTTGAAACCATGTAGTCCCATACCTACACAACCTCATGATTCCTCTCATTCTGGTGTGATTTGGTTCCTCTAGAACCTGTCGGGAGTCGCTCATTGTCGTGCCTTGTGCACCGGCGACCACTCCCCGCCCTATTCAGCATTGGGTGTTACATGTCCACCAGCTTCCGCTTGGTTCGTCCCCGAACCACACCGTACTGGGAGAGGTCTGCTCTAATACCATTTGTAACATCCCAGACTGCTTTTAGGATTGTCGACTGGCCCCACAAATCAACACGAGTCTTTTCAGCGTGTTTTGTCCTCACTCGCACGTTTATCGGGAAACTTCTCGGTGCGTCACCCATCCAAAGGCTACTCCAAGTCAAGTACGCTTAACTGTGGAGTTCTTATGGAATGAGCTACCAAAAAGAAGATGCATCTTGTTGATATAGGTAGTACCAAACAATTCTTATAAGCCTTCCTTGAAACCATGTAGCCTCATACCTACACGGCCTCATGATTCCTCTATTTCCGGTGTGATTTGGTTCCTCTAGAAGTTGTCGGAAGCCGCTCATTGTCGTGTCTTATACATCGGCGACCACTCACCATCCTCGTCAGCCTTGGGTGTTACACATGTTTGTATGTTTTTTAGGAGAATTGATTTGACTTTATAATTAATTTTGGGGCAGTGCTATATCTTGCGAAAATAACTTCTCGGATATAACACGAGCGTATTTAACATGTACCAGGCTACTATAGCTTTCAATTTTTTGTGTGCATACTAAGATTCAATTTTTGCAAGTTTATTAAGTTATTTTTTAGTTTAATTCTTTATTTTAGATTTAATTTGTATACATTTAAAGTGTAATTTTTTTACGCATGCTATCAAATCATTATATGATGTCACATTGTTAGATAAGTTTCTAAAATATGTCTAAATATATCTATTTGGCTTGATTTGCTTGAATGTATGAATAAAAAAATTACACTATCATCTCTCAAAAAAATAAAATTACACTATCAATACATAAAAAGGTGAACACAATGATATCTTGAAGTTTGGTTTGATATGTACATATCATCCAATTATTCAATGTCATATTATATTTTTGTATTTATTTATCTAAAAATATAAAAAAAATGAATGAATGAATTTTTGTATTTATTTTCTTTTTTATAACTATGTTTTTATTTTTTATTAAAATAATACAAGTCATGGAGTACTTCTCAAAAGAAGAAAAGGGCATGGAGTAATTAACTACTTTGGCACCTATTTGATGATTAACTAATACAAAACGCTGCATTCCAACTAAAAATAAATGTCGTGAACTTATCGTGGAATTAATGTCGCGAGATTAAGCATTTCCCATGATTTTAACTTGAAATTATTGCAATTTTTTACATCAAAACTGATTTTTATGCTCAGTTTTTTTGTTCAACGTAGTACATATTCAAACACAAACCGCTTACATTCAGTTCACTTTTAACTGATATTAATTTAAAAAATTAATTTAATCAAAATCAGGATGCTCGTAGATACACACCTTATATGTTTGAAATCACGGTCTAATGTCATGCACCGTAGGTACGCTTAAGGAAGAGAATAGGCTAGACCGCTCGTCAGGGGCCTATAACTTGGCCTGCCTAAAGCCTGACTCGACCTAACTCGTTTAGTAAATATATTTGGTTTATGCTTTTTTAAAAGCTCATTAATTTAAATAGACTAGGATAAGGCTTATATTAATAAATTTTCGATTCTTTCATATTTCCAATACCATTATTATTAAAAAAAAAATCAATTTATTTTGCCATTTGAGTTTTTCAATGAGATAAATAAGCCAAACATTCTATTTAAAATCCTTATCACAAAATAGGCTTTTAGATAGGTTAATAAGACATGCTACACTTTTGAAAAGAGGTCAAATCTTCTTTGAAAGGCTAATATTTCAGACTTGGGCTTTAGTTTTTTAAACGAGGCATAACCTATTTAACAAAGCATCGCTCGGTCTATTCTCACCCATAACGCTTACGCACCACGTGTATATTTAACTTCAGGTTCTTCAAATAAAAATATCTAATAAATAGAGAAAGTTTTGCCTCCTATTAATTGCATATTTCTGTTGATCTTGTTCTCTATTATACTATTGGTGGTGGGAGGCGGTTGACCATTGTGAGACCGCTCGAGTTGCGCCACCGACAACTGTGGGGCCGCTGGAGCTCCATTGTTGGCTTACCACTTTCAACCACCACCAATGGTGTGTCAAATGGATGTCCACCTGTCATTACTCGTATGTAATATCAACCGTTTTGAGTTTGCCATGAGATGCAACATGTCGGTGATGGATGGATTCATGTGTTGGAATTTAAAAGTATAGACATAGATAATAGATACAAATCATAGCATATCCATAATAGAGATAGATCAAGAGTATGTGTACCTTTAATACTTTGAAGATAGAGGATCATAGAACAAGTATGAGAGGGTTGACTACCATCATCTTTCTAAATATTTGAATTAAATTTCCACCATATGCTTAACTGTTTGATGAGATAACATTTAAATAGCTAAATGCATGAGGTAATTGGTCTCTCATTAGGCTTAACTTAACAGCTCAACCCATCCGATCGATTCAGGAACACATCTTAATAATCAAACAATTCATCAATATTTTGACCAAAAACAAAATTCATTAATATAATATTTTTTTATTGGGTCATCAGTATAATAATTAGTGCTTGATAATAATTAATTATAATTATTTTAATAATAATTTATAGATAATTGATTATGTCAATTGATAATCGGTTAAATTATTTACAGTGGTGTTCACAAAAATAAGGCCAATTAGGAAGGACACCACTTGAAAGCCCATTGGCTTAGATACAACATCAATAAAGTTGGAAAGAAAACATGATTATTTAAAGAAAAATGTTCGATGCACACCATATGAGTGTATGCTCCTTGGGGAGAAAGATCAGAGAACATGATGTGATAAGTTACAATTCTTATAGGAAGAGAGATATGTTATAAATTTAGGTCTTAATAAAAATAGAATTCATAAAACATGTTCAACAATTATGAATCAATAGCGGAAGCAAATAAAACATTGAACATGATTATGATCGGATCTACAACATGTTTGATTTATCAAGATATTAAAACTAGGGTATTAGGAATACCTAGATAAAGCTTTCATGGCAGCCCTCCCTCAACAACAACAACCGTAAACCGAGAGGAGGTGATAATCTGAAACACACAACAAGGGTTAGCGGCGGCTGATTTGGTTCTTCCTCAACCGGTACCTTTATGCCTCAAGTTCTCTTAAGATGGGGAGAAGAGAGAGTTTTACCGTGTACGGTGTATTGGGGACCATAGCCTCTTTTATATTGGATGGCCATTAGGGTTTCCCATTATTCCGTTAATGGGTCATCCGGATATCCACTCATTGAGTCCATATCAACTAATTAAATATTTAATTAATTATCCAATTAGAAATCTAATAGCCTTATTACTTAATTTGATCACTAATCAATTAAGACTCACAATTGATAAATAGCTAATAT
>Ga0228710_1009733_pt1 | contig 13177 bp, 6 predicted proteins | sample MedpolnodulmetaG_FD_177995 | JGI IMG/M metagenome (GOLD analysis project Ga0228710, IMG submission 177995) | Root nodule microbial communities from Medicago polymorpha collected in Santa Monica, California, United States - pink nodules | ecosystem: Host-associated > Plants > Roots > Nodule...
TATGTTTTGATTTAATTGTGATTGAAAAATACTATTGAATCTAGGTTTAGAATAATCATCTATCAAACATAAATTCTAGACATGGAATTGATGTTTAGATAACTACTCTTTGTATCCGATCTTAATGCTTTTCTATCATTCAAGAGATTGAGAAATCATCGATTGAATGATAGGAACGACTCTTGGATCGTTTAATGGTGCGAGACATCGACGATTAAACGATACAATTGAAGTCACCATATTATTTGGACACGAATGATATTGACGAGGGATACGTGGTAATATCAAATGAAAGCTAGAATCCATGCATGATCATTAGGTTACGTGTGACGCTTGATTAAGGAACCCTAATCCTAACAAGTTTTACGCCCTATCAATCTCAAGTCTTAATTTTATAACGTAGATATTTAGGTTGTAAACAAACAAACAAATTACTCTATCAACTTAAAATGGTAATTGATGTCGAACAATCCATGATGTCGCACTAGTCCCTGAGGAGACGATACATAAATACTTACTTTTGATGTACGTAAATATACTACATCAATGAGTATGATGAGAAAAGAAATTCCCGAGAAGCAATCATATTGAGCTGTGAGCAAAAGATCCTCATTAGGATTTTTGGGCTTTTGTTGGTCATATGGTGTCGATTCAAAAAAATAAATAAATACTCTTCTCACTTCTTAAATTGATCTTTTTCTCAACTGATGTTGGTCCAACGACAATTAATTGTTGTTCAAATTTCTAGCGTTTGTTAAGTGTTCTTGGACACTTTTAAGATCAATTAAACTGGTTTAAAAAGTGATTGAACCGCTCTAAAAAATGTCCAACGACACTTAATTGCAGCTGAAAAGTCGAACAATTAACTGTCGCTGGATATGTTTTTGAGCAATTTGAGAAGTGAGAAGAGTAATATTCCGATCCAAATACCATGTTGGGCTTAATATTCAACTTCTTTCAACCGAAAAAAAAAAAAATCGTGCTCCAGACCTTTAACAAAAATATAAGAAAAACTTTTCCCCCTCCTATATGAGATTGAGTATACGCGAAAACATCAACTTTGCATCATTTGAAAGTGCACTTTCGAAAATATGAGTAGATTTTAGTAGTGACTGAGGAGTGAAAAGTAATGCCCCAAATATATTTTGAAGACATTATTTTTTGTTTTGAGGGGAATTTTTAAGAATTTTTTTTCTTACCCAACATCAATTAAGGTAAATTATTTGAAAATGTTACTAATTCTATGTCGTTAAATGCATACTTTAAAAAAAATTGTACGTATACAACTCCAAAACCAGAACGGGGCTTAGTAGTAAGGGCGGAGAAAGCAGCACACTCTCTCTAACTGGTACACAATTGTTAATTTATACAACTATTATATTTATACATACTTGATTTTCATACATTTATTCAACATATAATTTATTTTTTTGAAGGAAACATTTTTTTTTTGAAGAAGCCAAAATGAAATATATTAATCAAAATGGTTCAACTAGCACAAGGTGTGCCAAGAAAAACCACCCAAAATGAGTACAAAGTTGATAACCTGCTGCCTTACATCTCGACAACAGACAAAAAGAAACTAAGATAAAACTACTCCCTAATACCCATACATAATAAAGGGTTCCGCCACCAGTCGTTGTAACCGAAAGCAGAAGAAAGCAACTTAGCTTTTAACCAAGAAAAAGACAATAACTTGACAAAATCTAATAACTTAATCAGATCCTAAGCTTTGTTCTTAAAAATCCTATTATTTCGCTCCTTCCAAATGACCCAGGTAGTAGAGTGTCAAATCACTTGAAGATAAATGTGTGTGTACCGCGGTAGACCCGCCAAATTGCCGAAGTGGTGTAAGTGATTGGTAACCAAGTCTGGTGATATGAAAGAGATATCAATCCACTTATAAATGAGATTCCACAGGCCGCCAAAAATGTCACAGCGCAAAATAAGGTGAACCGATGTCTCCGGGGTGAGACAGCCTCCAACACAGTTGTTGTTCTCCTGCTGAAGTGCCCTCCTACGAATCAAATTGTCTTTTGTTGGCAATCTGTTTCTAAGAAGCCGCCAAACAAACACGGAAACCTTGAGCGGAACGTGCTTCAGCCACACCATATGAGAAGTGCCCTGCTCCACGAGAGACTCCGAAGACGTAAAATACTGATAGGTCCCTTTGACAGAGTAACCTTTGATAGGATCAAGAGCCCATCTCCACCTGTCAAGAACAGTGTCCTGCAAAACAAAGTCAGAAAGCAAAGCCGCACACTCTGCGACGGTCTCCTCCACACCCAGGCACCACCATCAACCGTCCACCCTCTCTCCGCCATCTCCCTCACAGACGTCCATTTGTCCAGAATTAGATCAAAAAGGCGGGGAAATTGCAATTTTAAAGGTGTTCCCCCGACCCAGTTATCTAGCCAGAAGTATGTACTCCTCCCTCCACGCACTACCCTCCGAACATTGTCATCGAACCAACTCTCCACCCCCATACCTACACCACCCCGAATACCAGACAACATCTTCCACCATATCGAGCTATCACTCCCACCCTCCTTCAGCCGCCCCCCCTCCTCCCCGTACCTCGCCTTTAAGACTACCATAAACCCTCCTTGTCAACCAACATCCGTCAGCACCATTTTCCTAATAGGGCAACATTAAATTCCCTCAACCTCCGGACACCTAATCCACCCTCCGCCTTCGGTAAACAAATAGTATCCCAATCAACCCAAGCTATTTTTCTAACTCCCTCACCACCACCCCAAAAAAAAAATTTAAAAATAGATTCGATAGAGGAAATTATACCTGTGGGGGCCTTGAAGAAGGATTTTTGAAGGAAACATATAAATTGTTTTCTATCTATCTTTTGCTATCACATCACTAATTCATACATCTATCATATCAATCTCTCTATTTATCGTGTAGAATGGTTAATGGATGTACAAAAATAATTTTATTCATTGATATTGTTCAATTGTTTAAACCAAGAAAAAGTAATTTTCAAATAAAATAATTTAAAGATTCATGTGTAAAGCATAGTCTATTTGCGTTTGTTTATGCTATACTGAAAGGAAAATGCTATTTCTCTAGAAAAATAGCATCAAGAATTTTTCAAGACACAGTTGGCAAGTTTTAATTGCATGATTTATTTATTCACTTCCTATTTTTCAGCCACACCTTCTTGAATTGTGGCAAACAGTGCATTGTGATTGACTGCTCTTTATTCTTGAAGAATTCTTGATGTTATTTTTCTAGAGATATAGCATTGCTCATAGTGAAACTCAACTTTCTAAATTTTCTCTTTAACGACCACGTTAAAATCATATTATTTCTCAAAAGCTGTTAGAATAAACTATATCTAATTTAAACTAATCTCCTTATTTTGAACCTAGTTATTTTAAAATGCATAAACACAACCACACTCAAAGATCTTAAATATAAGTTCTTTGGTATAACACATGCTACTTTGGTATCTTTTTGCACTTAATAATAGTTTATAGTCTAATTTTTGCCTGTTCCATTTCATTCAATTTAAAATTTGTTGCTGTCATGCTGTTACCCAATTCCCTTGTTTCATATTGTTACACTTTCTCACTTTTTTTTGTACAATGCACTTTCTTACTTTAAAATTCCAATTGTGAATCATTGCTGCTACTACTGTGTCGTATTATACATATACTCTAATTGTTGCTGCGTGGTTGTTTGGTTTCCACTTCCAATTGCTTTGAATTGTTGCTAGCCGCTAGTGGCTGCTCTCCAAAGTTAAAAGGTTCATCATAAAGAGAACCGGCGGCCCCTTTGTATTTCTTTTTTAATTTCTTCTTCATGCATTTTAATTTCTCTTAATTTCTCTTGCATTTTTTTTTCATTTTATTATTTTTATGTTTATTAGATTAGGTTGCATAATTATCATTCATTTATTTATTGCATATTTATTTTTATGTCATTTAGAATGTATATTAGGCTTTAATGTAAATTCATCATGCTTTTTATTTTTTTCGCAGATTTAGAATGTATCTTAGGCTTAATGTAAATCATGCATGTGTGCGTGCGTGGGTGTATGCTTTATTTTTATGCTTTCTAGTTTAGGTTAATGGTCTTTGTGGTGATCCTACGTCACCACAAAGTACCTACGCTTTTATTCTCTTGCTTCGATAGTTTTAATTTTAGTTTAATTATTATTCAAAAACAAAAAAACATGCAAATAACCTCCAAAAAATCACAAAAAAAATATTTTCACAATAAACCTTGATCCTAAATCAAGTGATCCATTTGTATTATTTTTCTTAATCAAATGTTCAATCAATTTAATCTTTATCATGAGTCCATTTTCTTTAATATTAAAAAACACAAACAAATACTCATTTGCCACTTGGCCTTTCATTTTTAAATTTTTTTTCAAAACTAATAAAAAAACACATAACAAATCAAACACAATTTTTTACCCCAAACTACGAAGTTTTGATCCCTCACGGGTACGTAGGCAAAAGACTCGTCCTTCCAAACAATAAAAAATGTAGATAAATTAGGTCTCTTTTTACCACTTTAAATTCCATTTTTTAAAAAAGCAAGCAAGTTATAGCACAAAACGTTAAATAAAACCAAGAGGTTCTCGTAGGATACTGCAGACATAAAGGGTGCTAACACGTTTACTAACCCCTTAACCCAAAATCTTTTCAAAGGGATAGTTTGTACTTTTTTCCCCTTTTCTAAAAAATTAAATGTTCGATCGTGAAATTAGTGAGTCAAAAGCTAATCAAATAGCCTTAATCTCTGAAAAATGACGACACATGACCAATATATTTTGTGGGAAATGATGATGTTGTTGGAACAACTTGTTCACCTTTAAAATCATGATGTTGTTGTTCTATACTTGTTTGGAAATGTATAACAAAGTAGAAGTTTAGCTCAACCTTTTCCCGAAAATTCTCTTACCAACCCAACTCTTCATCGCAAGAGTGCACAATGCTACCGATAACTGGAGAACTGCAACTCTTATTTTTTATTTTTTTATGATTTTGCCGCTTTATGATGCGAATAACATCGTATTTGCGATGTTCCCCAATTCATCAGCAAAAGCATTATTTTCGTTATTGTGCTGCACTTTTTTCTATGGTAATATATAATTTTGCTTCTACACTCTTTTGATATATAGTTTCGGACCATTTGGTTCATTCTAAGTTTAATGTCAAGTCTCACTTCACATCTAAACTAAACTTACCTACGTTGCTTACCAAAAAATAGAGCATATGTAACACAAAAAAAAAAAAAGAAGAGGAATCTCAAACAACTGAAGACTCAAATATTCCAAAGACAACAAACATTATCGGTTCATCATTGGGTTTCAAATGGACACAAAAATAGAAGCGTAAAAAATACTATTACTCATGAGGTCGCTTACTTTTGAAGGATCGAAGTTTCTTATCAAGATTTTTTCAATGTTGACATGATGATAGTGGTGGAATGAATCTGAACACAACACGATATATCATGTTATTAAGAAAACTTCAACTTCAAAAGATGAAAATAACCCTGGAAGAAAAGCCATAATCACTAAGTGACTAAACCCATAATCCATTTTTATTTTCCAATCTACAATATCATAGAACAAAATAAACAATCAAGTTCGCCAACTAATATTCTTATACTCCTAAGTTTACACTTGGTTACAAACACATCAAACATTTTCAATCGTTGCGTTTATATTCTATTTGATTCACGCTTCCTCTTCTTCAAGTTTCTACCTCTCCTACTCTCTTCGCCAATCTTCCACCTCTCTCAATTTCATCGTTGCCTCTCTCTCTCTCTCTCTATCTCTCTCTCTCTCTCTCCCTCCCTCCCCCCCCCCCCCTCCCTCCCTCCCTCCCTCCCTCCCTTCCTTCCTTTACCGGCCTCTTCTCTCCCATTCACCTCTACATTCCACGATCTTGCCGAACCGATGCAATCATGATAGTCATGTTGCCTATCGAGGTGTGGGTCAATATCTAAAAGCAATAAAAACCACATTTACAAATCAACAAATTTCAGAATTCAACATTACTTTGTTTCAGATTATATAATATGAATTCTTGAATAATTTGTTTTGGATTATATAATCTGAAACATAATAACGCAATAAAAAAAACACAAATTAATGAATAAATGAATGAAGAAATATGATCTGGGTTTTTTTTAATGGCAAAATATGAAGAAAGGAGAATGAGTATACAAAGTTGGCCAAAACGGCAAACCCAAAACCAGCAAAAACACCTACAACGCCCACATCACCAACAAAAATAAAGACAACCGCCAAAACTTGCCCCAAGAATAGGCAGCTAAAGAAAACCCCCATCACACCACCCAAAACCCAAATCAAAGAAACGATGAACCAAGCCTACACCACCCAGGACAAAGACACAGGAAACCATGAACAATCCCAAGAGACCCTGCTCAAAGACTCCCAAGGAAGGCCCTATACAAAAAGACTACAGACTCCAACAGAGTACATGTTCCATCATCCACTCATGGTGAGAACAAGGAGAACCAGGGCGTCTCTTAAAAAACCAGTACCACGGAGAAAATTGGATTTTATCAACCAAATCATCCTCGGCAAAGACTTCACCAGAAAACACAAGATCATTCGACATAAAATTTTGTTTAGTGGTTGAAAAGGGTTGAAATTTGATGAAATACTTACTTCAAGAATAGCATAATGTGGGGGTAATTAAATGAGGGGAGGGTTCTGAGTCTTGCTTATATATGGACATGTTTCTAATTATATAAATATGAAACATGTTTTTTTGGTTTGAACTATATAATATAATGGAGGCAAAATGGAAATTTTGGAGGACATGCGAGAGATAAGTATGATATGAAAAGAAATTCTCGAGAAGCAATCCTACTTAACTTTCTAAATTTTATCTTTTTACGACCATGTTAAAATCATATTATTTCTCAAAAGTTGGTATAAACTATATCTCATTTAAACTAGAAAGTAGAAAGTTAATACTTTTTAGATCCAAGTTATTTTAAGATGCATAAACACAAGCACAATCAAAATTCTTAAATATTATGGATACTTTAGTGATAAAAAATAAAAATAAAAAATATTATCAAGTATTAACAAATGGGTTTTATTTTAGTTGACTTCAAGACAAAAATAAAATAATCAAGGATCATTGTAAGAAACTAATGTATTGAAATACTAGGATCCATTTAAAGATACGCCTTGGTTTAGAGAACTTCTCATTGAATTAATAAGTTTCATAAAAAGATGCATTGAATTAAGATGAAATGAAGTACACCCCTAATGTAACCAACCTTCTACACATATATTATTGACTCTGCTTTGGCTAGCACTATAAATTTTCTCTCAATCAATTCTGCTTTTATTACAACAAGAACATAATGTACCACCAAACCAGGAAATAAAAATTACAATTGATTGAACCCACTTATTCTTAAAATTATTACAGCACACATATTGAGACGCAACATGACATGGAATAAATAAAAAACCAAACCCAAAAACACAAATCAACAGCAAAACATTCTTAGTTATTTACAAGTGCACAATGCTTCCTAATCACACCTTGTGACCCTGTCTTAACTTTAATCTGTCCCATTTTCTCAATTGATTTTGCAAATTCAGCATAGAAATTTTCAAGTGAGCCTTGAAGGAATTGAGTCACAAGAGCTTTTGTAACTGAATTTGTCAACAATGCAGAATCAGATTCAAACAAACCTCTTCTCTTGACAACTTGACTATAGTAACCAAGATCAAATGTGTTTCGACTTCCGGGGTCCATTTCGACTATTGTAGTATTGTCATTGATGTTCTTACACTTGAATGTCTTTAGGTTTTTTGCATATTCACTATCAAGTGATGGATCTTGATCACCCTTTCCAGTAAAATTGTATAAACGATTTGAAAATGATGTGCAAAGGGAGATACCAATTGTGTGAGCACCTGAAAAAAAAATTAAAATCATGGTCAATAAAATTAAAACCACATAGTTCACTACTAGAAAATGTTGAATCAGCGACGAAAATTAGAGGTAAGATAAAATGAAATAAAAATTTGTCACTAATTATTTCATTTTTTCTGTCTCTAATTTATGTCGGTAACATTTTCTTGTAGTGATCTAGCGTGCACGACGAAAGTGCTAAGGAAATTGTTGAATGTAATAATACCAGATAGGAGAACTAAGTCTTTTAAGTCAAGTCCTTGATTGGCAAAGAGAGTTTGGAGGGTGGTGAAGTTGGAAAATGGAGCAGGAAGGTTTTGATTTGCTTCCAACAAATTTGATATGACTCCATCCCTTCTACCTGTTGGAACTTTCCAATATGGACCACCCTAAAATCACAAATCACCAAATGTATCAGTAGATAAGCTTGCATTCTTAAGCTACTTAAAGAGCTTATAAACAATAGATAAGCTTAAATAAGTCAATCCAAACAGGCCTTAGTTTGTTGAAGATAGAATTGAGTACTTACTGTGGCTGCAATAGAATCTCTGGCAGATAAAGCTATGATATCAGCACAAGAAACAACACCAGGGCATTCAGCTTCAACAAGGCTCTTAATTCTGTCAATGAAGTCAAAGCCTCTAACGGTAAGATTTGGAGGAGCATTTTTTTCAGCTTGTTGGTTTGTTGAGTTCAGAAGGACTGATCCATCACATCCCTAAATTAAAATGCTTAATGTTAGTGAATCAATTTTCACATTATATGACCAAAAGTTAAATGAAAGCATAAGCATTTAATTAAGCTTGAACTTCATACCCTAACAAAGCAATCATGAAAGTGCATTCTTATTAATGCAGCAGCAAGTGATGGAGCATTGCGGATATGTTCATGAACAAAGTTTGCAATGATTAGTTCAGCTTTTGGACAACTCTTGGTATAAAATCCTAGCTGCAATTGAGCATGAGTTGATGCTGCCAAAATACAAAGAATCAAAACCTTGAAGTAATTACAGTGATTTCTCATTTTCATATGTATATAGCTGGCAGCTACAAGAGTATGAGATACTATTGAAAAACTTGTATTTCTCTTGTTGATGAATACATAACAGTGGTAAGTGATTTATATATAGTTGTTTAGGGTTTAGGTAAATGAAACAAAGAAAACGATAGAGATGGTCCATGCAGCTAACTAACATGCTAGGTGATAACACATGCTACTTTGGTATCTTTTTGCACTTAATAATAGTTTATAGTCTAATTTAAAATAGATTAGTTGGGAATGTCCCTGTAGGACAGATATGGTGAGTACCATATTATTGGATTTCTGACTGCTTCAATAACGTCAGTTCATTTATTTAGTAATTTATTACCTATTGAATATTGATGCTTTTTTTGGAAGTGTTGGATTCTCTTATGGTACACCAAAAAATTTCACATTATTTGAGAATCGAGACTAAGGATAGTTTATATGCATTCACGCTCTTCAATCCATCGAGATTTGAGACGTCTTTTAACTAATGAAAAAATTGTGAGGGTTTATATGTTACTTAAACAGTCAAATACATAAAATAAAATAAAAAATCAGTGCAGGACTTGAGCTTGGAACATTGACATTGGCTATGGAGATCGAATCAACGACCACATGGTTGTTAATCGGTCAAGACTAAGGCGTTAAATGGTTTAAAGAGTTTGTCGGTCCTGACACGAGATTTAGGGTAAATGAGCAATGTTTACATTTTTAAAGTAGGTATGAGTTTATTGGTTAGATACGAGGAGATTATGTTGAGAAATCCTTAGCCCTCAATGGACTCGGAATTCGAGTTAGGTCTAACATGGATCTTGGCTATGTTTGAAACAAACATTATATCATTTTTTCTTAATATATTTATTTTAATCATCTATTCGAACCATGTAGTGGCCGGAGGAACTAAAACCCTATAACTTAGGGGTTCAAAACGCAAAATATATAACAGAATATTTGCATTTTTTTAAAAAGTTCAAGGTCCGCCCTGAAACCACGTGCCTCCTCAAACTCAATTATGTTTGATGTAAGTGTCTTTGATAGCAAAGAACTACGATTTGTTAATGTTGTAAGAGATTAGTCTCTTTTGCAAAAATAACCGACCAATATGAGTCTAAACTTCTATCACTTATTCTCCTTATTCCTTTTTTCTTTTTGCTAGAATCCAAGAGGAATTGAAGAAGAAAGTATGGACTTTACCTGCTCCTATGCTATGAGTCAATTACTTTAGCGATGCATCACATTGAGACAGCCAATTTTCAAATTAAATTAACGATGATTACCTGCTGCCACCTGCAAGACATATATATTCTTAAGAAATGGAAAACTATGACGAATGAATTAAAGAGTGGGTAAAAGGTTAATAAAAAAATGTTGCAAGTAAGATCTAAATCTTAGAGAATATAAGCATATATTGATCAATTGAATACTTAATTAGTGATGATAAAGATAGAGACACATTTTGGGAGTTCCTTTTGTATAGAGAAAGTCAAATTGATTCCCACATACAATTTGTGGGGCATAGTAAAAATTTGTTTAATCTACATTTGCTAGTTAATGTCGAGGACTTGTGATACTTTTATCTCAAGATAAGTGAAAGGGAAATTATTGTAATAATTTGACAAAAAAATTAAGTGTAATGAGACTTAGAAGTCAATAATTGGACACAATTATGGCTACTGTTATGGAGGAAATCATGTTGCCATAGCCAACAAAATTTGGTTATGCATATACTATAGTATATGTCGAATGTCAAATAGTGACTGGCTCAAATTTCAGACCGATGTGGATAAGAAAGTGCTGAAAACTCATTATGAGTATCCATATGTTGACAAAACTTAGCTGTATTTTTGTTTTTATAGTTCTCCAATCATATAATGGTCCAATATTGCAAACATAATTATTTTTACACATAGTATTTGTAGAAATATTATTGGAACTAACATAAAATAATAGCATCATCATGAATTTGATTGAGTGTATGTGCATCATACTAATAATTGGTGAGTAATATTCATAAACAAAGCATACATATAAATTACAAAATCAAATTATTTTATTTTCCAAAAAACTTAGGAACAAATCCACACACATTAGGTATTAAAAAATGCGGACTTGCGGCATTTTATCACTATGTATATATAAGAGACCATTTAATTAATATTCATAAACAGTAATGTTTAGTAAATATGAGGTGGAAGTCTCACATAAAACTAAAGATAGAACAATATATAAAGTGAGGAAATCCATAAACAGTAATGTTTTAAGGTTTTAGGTTAAAATATGATGTTCAACTCATTTGTGTGATTGTTATTGGTCCAACAATGATCCATTCAGCTCCCTTCGTAACTCAACAACTAATGTATCAAAAGGTTTTAAAATTACGTAAAAAATTCATATATAATGATGTAGTATTGGTATAATATTACATCAATATAATTTGATCTTTTATCATGTGTGTCTATATTCGAACTAGGTCAGGGTCCATTTCCTTAACGAATCGAGTCACTTCAAGCCACTAGCGCATACACGAACTACCATATGGATCTGCCCTAAATTCATCAAATTAGAGCCATGTAAGCCAACCAGGGTTGTTCGTTCGAGATCCAAGGTTTGTTTTCTCTAATATGGTCATAGATGTCCCTCTTGAACAGCTGTTTGGATTAGGGTTAGAAGGACCAAAAACCCTAGTTCACCACTATAAAGAATAACTCATAACCTTCTTTCAGGTACGCACTCTTTTTACTTTAAAAATCTCGCATATTTGATGCTTTTTTGCTCAATTGTCGAAATGTTTGCAAACATATCACCCCCTTTAGGGAGAAAGAAGCTATCGTTTAGAGTCCGACCATCAAAGAACTATAACCATCACCACAAGACCGTAAACCTCAAGTCCGGACGGATCATATATTAATCACAAAAGAACTCAGAGACTATTTAATTGTAAAACATAACTATGAGTACAATACATGCATTTAAAATTGAAGTGAATTTTATGGAACGATACGTCACTAAAGTCTAATGGGACCAGTTTAATGTCACTTCTTGTCCTCATACATATGTTGCATACTATAGCAAGCTGGCAAATAAATTGTAAAGCAGATTCCAAACTCCAAATACATGTGCATATCAAAAGTAAGATTATTTACGACGTTATTATTCTTAAACATAAAATAAAAGGCAAAGCCTATAGAAACCCCTAAATCATGCAAGGTTTTGAATCAATCACGTTTTGGGTAGTCCAAATAAACCAATGATTGATTTTCACCAATAAAGAAATGGCCTGGTCTCCAATGTTGGAACGTGATGACAAGAAATCAAAAAAGGGAAAATTGAATGAAAAGGAAGGTTCATTATTTATCAAGTATGTTTTTCAAATAAGTAGGTGGCGAAGGCTTTGTGAGCTTGCAATTTACTTAACTGTTTGTCATGTTGCGAGAGAGTATATACGAGACACAGAATAATAGCTACTATAATAAGAAATTGTATCTTAAAATTACAAGTAAATTATTAAATAATAATTACGTTATTTTTCTGTACAATTTTTTATTCTTTAACCAATATCTTTAAGCACTTGCTACTATTTTTCTTCGATTATATATGCTTAAAATTTTTAATGTTTAATTTTGAATCATGGTCTTAAAAATCAATTACTAGTAAGTAGGAAGACCTTTATACAAATACATATTATCAATGTTGACAGAGAAGGGAAATAATAATTGCTTTTTTGTGTATGTAGTTTTATTGGGAGAGCTGCAGCAGCTTAAATTAATCCATTACAGCTTACACAAGAAAGAATAATTCCTATTGTATTACACTGGGTCGTGGGATATCTTTGTGTCGGCAGCCAACCGTGTCATTTGTCTGTGTGCTCCAAAATTTTCTTTTAAAAAGATTCATAATATATATATTTTTGAAATAAAAGAAGATTTATAATTAATAACAGAAATTAATTAAAGATATATTGAAAAGAATATTAATAAACAAATTAAAAAAATTTTTTTTTTTTGTGGTGGCCGGAGTTTGAACTCCAAACCTTACATATTTTATGCATTGTTCATATCAACTCAACTAAGCTCACAAGGACTAAAAAAAAAGAAGATATATCCATTAGCAAGTTATTCATAAACAAATTTAAGAAAAAAAGATATATCTATATGCAAGTTACACTAATTTATAAACTCACTATTTAAAAAGAATAGTTTAGGAAGATTTAC
>Ga0228710_1009734_pt1 | contig 13177 bp, 6 predicted proteins | sample MedpolnodulmetaG_FD_177995 | JGI IMG/M metagenome (GOLD analysis project Ga0228710, IMG submission 177995) | Root nodule microbial communities from Medicago polymorpha collected in Santa Monica, California, United States - pink nodules | ecosystem: Host-associated > Plants > Roots > Nodule...
TATATATGAGTTTTTCTATCATGTGCAAATTTGCACATGTTAAGAAGTTTAAAAAATAAATTTTATATTGAAAATTATACTTTTAATATTAAATATAAAACTTTTAAATAAGTAATTGTTGTTTCCAAAAAAAAGTTACTACTATTAGTTACCTTAACATGTGCAATATTGCACATGTTAGACAACTAGATTCGGGTTTATTGTAAATTGATTGACATACGAATCATAGAATGCAATATATAATTGGTAACGGTGAAAAAAATAACACGTGATAATTCATAGTAGACAAAATAAAATACTTCATAAAATGTATGAAATCTGAAAATATTATAAAATAAAATCTGGTAATCCTATCAATAATTCGGTAAAAGAAATATGAAATTTTTAGTACATTGGCATGTAGTTTCATCACACATTGCAAAATACTTCCTCACATACGATGTTAGACGTTACATTGTATCTTCACCATCTTTATCACTGATCAATATCTTTAGTCCTTATTTGGATGTAAACAGCAACATACAACTGTTTGTGAGAAAATGCAGATGTTGGTAGATATAGACCAAAATGTTTAAGCGACTGCCCTTGACTTTTGTTAATTGTCATTGCAAATGATACAGCCAAAGGAAATTGTCTTCGTTAGGTTAAATTACTTCTAACCTAATAAAGCAAATGAGACGGAAAATATTAGGATAAGTTGCTGCAGACCTAACAAAATTAATAAATAAGGATAAGTGTAGAAAATATTGATTGTCAAAGAAAAAAAGGCAAGATGACAGGAATGAAATTGGTGCGATACATTTTTTTATTGTTAGGTTAAATTACTGCTAACCTAATAGCAAATAAGAGAGAAAATATTAGGTTAAGTTGCTGCAGACCTAACAAAATTAATAAATAAAGATTTTTTTTAAATGCCAACATGCTTTTGAGTACAAACTATATAAAATTGAAAGATAAAATGTTGCACCAAAACACGATTTATTTTTAAATAAGATTAAAATAAGGATCTTTTTTATAGTATTTAATATCTTTTTTTATAGTATTTTTACACCTATCGTATAATTTCTTTATTCCCCTATTGTTTTTATAATTTAAATCATATTACAAAATTCTAAAATAATTTTAATGAAGGGTAAATATAGAAGAAAAAATTCAGCTTAAAAGTGTATCCCATTTATATATTGATATAAATTTCGCGCAAAAGTTGGTTGCTATCTTAAAACAATGTTGTATTTGCATTTTTTTGGTCAAGTGTATTTACATATTTTTAATTGGTGTTTTTTTTCCTTCTGATTATAGAAGTTGTTTATATTTTATAAAATAATTTAATTATTTAGAAATTTTTAACTTAATTAAACAAAATCAAACTAAATTATCATTCATCGATGTAGTTTGGTTCAATAGTTTTCTACCAAACTCTTAGGATGTGTTTTGATGGAAGGTTTAGGATGAAAAGAGAGGGGAGAATTTTCTTTTCTTTTTTAAACTATGAACTATATAACATGTTTTTCTAAAATAAATCAATTGTACCTAAGTTTTTTCTTTAAAGTATTATACGATCGTTTATTATGTTAATATGTTAACTTTTTAAAAAACATCTCAAAGTGTTTGTAATTTAAAAATGAAAAATAAGTCCTCCCCTCATTCCTTCTTCTAAACTAATAACCGACATTATACATGGAGATTGGAGAGATTTGAGAAGGGGGCGTGTATTAGAAACAATTGGAGGTGCAAATAAGAACCATATAACAAATTATTTGGCCGGCATGGATGGCCCAAATCTTGTTCAACAGCGTGCTCGTGCTTTGCTTACTCTATCTCCCTAGCCGAATATGAAAGAGTACTTCGTTTTCGTCAGTGTTCAGTGAAACAGAACTGTTACCACCGTTCACGGTGAGTTCATCTCTCTCTCTCTCTCTCTCTCTCTCTCTCTCTCTCTCTCTCTCTCTCTGCTCAACTAGTACCATCATGCAATTCGTAACACTCGAAATTCGTTAGAGTTTCATCATCTTCTGTTTCCACTTTCGCTGCTTCAGTTAACAATTCTTCGATCTTGATGCAAAATGCGTTTTCGGGTGAATACTTCGATTTAGTTCTTTTTTTAGGTTTATCTGGGATTTTGCTATGAAGCTGAGTCTAATTAAACATTGAATGAAATGGATACTTAGGGTTTTTGTTGCATTGAATTTACGAAAAACGATCTTGTTAATCTTCCCTAATTCTGGATATCACAATGTCACGGTTTTAATTGATGAGTAGTTCGCATGTGTTGGTAAAAAAATCTTGCACTCTAGTAATTGGGAAGAAATAAGGATAAAATCTATATAGTTTATTTTATATTTGTGTTTGTTTTTGTTTGTTTAATTCAAATTTGCTTCAAACATAAAATTTGTGGAAGATGATGATAATTCGTTGTGTTTAATGCTGAAGAATTAACTATGGCTCTTTGTTTTAATAGATTGGCATTGGCTTGACATGCTGTTTGTGATACATACACTCTTGGAACGTTGCTGCTGATTCGTGATCGTTTTCTTCTTTCTAATTTGTGTCCGAAGCATCTTATTGTCGAGGCAATGAGTCTGGATAAGCATCCTTGTGTATATTTTGATGTATCAGTTGACGGGGATCCTGTTGAAAGAATTGTTATTGAGGTAATTGAAAATAGTAGAACTTTTTTTTAGTTATTTGCTTGAAAGGATATTTGAAGTTCGCTTCAGTCTTATGGGTTGGTTTGACTCTACTTTTTTGCAATGGTGCAGCTTTTTTCTAGCGTAGTTCCTAAGACGGCCGAGAATTTTCGGGCTCTTTGTACAGGTATCCTTAAATTATTTATATAATAGTCTCTCATTTCCATTCTTATCTATATAATATTTTGGTTTGTTACTAAGAGAGCGTTTTTTTAACCAAACACATCATGTCCGGCAGTAGGGTAAAGCATTAGTTAGTTTGGGGTTGGAAGTTATCTGCCAAGTTTTGGATCAAGTTCCCTACCCTGATAAATGAAACTTAGGCTCAGTGCTGGTTTTAAATTCACACGAGCATCACGCATTTTAAATTTGTCTGCAGAAAACATGTTAGGAACCCAAGTCCGAATGAAAGAAATACTGTATTATTGACTGAAAGATAAGCAAAAGTATTGCTAGAGGAACACTCCTGTAACCCAAGAGCAATGCTCTTCAGAGGAATTTGTAATTCTCTCTGCCCAAGCTCAAAGCCGAAAACTACAACCAAAGATTACCCTACTCTCCTGTCCTTCTCACACACCTCATATACATACTCCCCTTTCACGTGTATTTTTCTCTCACTCTCTTAGTCTCTTTAACGTATTTGCCACCTCAGCTCTCACCCCACTACACGACTCTTTCTCTCCATGTGCCTTATGAAAACATGGGTCAAAAGAGCCAAAAAATTGTTATATTCTTTATGCATAATTTCTTCATTGAATTTGTTCTTTCTGATATCTTTGTCGTGTTGAATATGAGTTGCAGAGTTTGCCTCCGTAAGTTATTTGTAACTCATCTGTAACAGAGTACAATTTATGTTTACATGCAGTTGACATGGATAAGTTCTAGCCTAAAAGTAATAAATATAGTATATTCTATAAAGAATTCTGAAATTTTTGCTTAAAGACTTTGAAATGTCACTTTTAAAATGATGGCATTGCTTTCATGGCAATTGTTTCCTTCATTTACTGGCTTTGCTTTTTCTGTAATTGTGTTGTTTTCTGTTTGCAGGTGAAAAGGGGATTGGCGAAGCAACTGGGAAACCCTTGCATTATAAAGGAACATCTTTTCATCGTATAATTAAAGGTTTTATGGCTCAAGTAAGTTGCCTTTCATGGTTATTCTATACATGATTGTCATAAGCTAGTTATGTTGGAGGTTGTGTCCGTACTGTGCTGCACACTGGACAAGGACTCTACCTTTTGAGTGGAAAATTCACCAATTTTTCTTTCTATCTCTAACATCTTTTATTTCATCTCTCGTATTTCCTTTCCATTTTCCCTCCGTATTCTCCACATACTCTCTCCTCTTTATGCCTAAAGTTACCCGGAAGATCGAAAACTTGGAGGACCCAAATCCATTGCACAATTGCAATAAAATTTCGGTTCGTAAACTTGGGCAGAAGTGACAGTTTCGACAAAGCTTTTGGAATTCACCATTTTCTTTTACTGCATTCTTGTCAAACTTATTTTGTATTTTACAATTTTATTGTTTCAGCACTTAACAATGCCAATTTTTGTTCTTATGTCCTGACAGGGTGGTGATTTTTCAAGGGGCAATGGTATGTTTTCATTTACATTTTTATCTGCTGTTTACCAAATTTGATACGTAGATTCCCGTTTGACTTCTCCTTTACCAAGATTTGTAAGGAACAACATTTGTCTGGTTGACAGGCACCGGTGGAGAAAGTATATATGGAGGAAAGTTTGCAGGTAAATTCATCTATTATGAATTATTTGACATTTGAGAAATAAAAGATGATAGTTTTCTTATGCATGGTTAGTTACTTTTATGATGAATGATTTGACTAAATCTACAAGCACGTCTTCCTTGCAGATGAAAATTTCAAACTAAAACATGATGGACCTGGTGTCCTTTCTATGGCTAATAGTGGGCCTAACACCAATGGATCTCAGTTTTTTATTATATTCAAGCGCCAGCATCATCTTGATGGGTATGTTTCTTTTAAAGCTTGGCGTGCTTCTGTCATATTGCACACTATTATGACTCCTCGGAAATTCCCAACTTGGCAATTTTTCAGTTTTTGGTTGCTGCTGTTATTGTCCATGCTAGCTGGTTTTTAGTGTTTGCATTTTCATTTACTCTAAAAGCTTTGAGCTTTTTTATCATGACTATTTTTTGAGAGATTTGATACTTTACATCATGCGATGTTGCAGGAAACATGTTGTTTTTGGAAAAGTGACCAAGGGAATAGAGATTCTGAAGAAAATGGAGCAGTTGGGAACGGCGGATGGGAAACCTACCCAGCCAATTAAAATTGTTGATTGTGGTGAAGTCTCTAAAGCAAAAAGCCAGCATGCAGTTGAGAAGGAGAAAGGTACTTGTGATAGGGATAGATTCAATATCAATATATTATGAACATTGTCACTTGAAGGTTCTACTGATTGTAATTGTTTCTAATATATGAATTGTTTCTCATTTCAGAGAAAAGGAAAAAGTCAACAAAATCCTTAACTTCTGATGATAGTTCTGATGCTGACAAAAAATTAAGTAGAAAACGAAAAACATCTTCCAAAGACAGGAGGAAGAGGAGGAAATACTTATCATCTGATAGTGACAGTGACAGTTATTCCTCAGATTCTGAATCAGATTCATCGTATTCTGATTCAAGTTCTTCTAGCTATGAGAAGCACAAGAAAAGGAAGAGAAGTAAACGCAGGCACGGGAAGAAGAAAAGTATTGGACGGAAGCAGAGAAGCAAGCACAGTCGTAGAAGATCAAGACACCAGTCCAAAAGGTCTGATTATAGCTAGACTTTAATGGGGAACCGTGGATTTTTCTTTCTTTCTATAGTATACCTCCCTCAGTTACAGTTCGCTTGTTCTCTGCTTTGAATTAAGTTACTTTTGTATTTTTAGGAGTTCTGAAGGTTCAAGTGATACAGAAAGCGACAGTTCTAGTGCCAGTGATAAGAAATCTGGTCATAAAAAACAAGCTGACGACAAAGCTGAAAAAATTCTAGGTATTTATCTATTTCTGACAAGATGTGCTGCACCCACTCACGTCCCCCATTTTCCTCACACTTGGGGTAGTTCAAGGATCTTATGAGTACTGTTATGTTGATATTGCTGTCTAAGTAAATAGCCTCTCATACTACAGACATAGGAGATAAGTCTTCTAGCCTTCGCTTACAAAGTCCAACCAGTCCAGAACTAGCGGTGGATCCCAAGGTTAGAACGACAGTAGACAAGCAATCACATGAAGAAGGTGAATTGTCTCCAGAAAATGGTGAATTTCTGAATAATGGGCATGATACTCAAGCTGAATTTAGTAAACCTGCTAATCAACGAGCTTATTCAGATGATTCAAATCACAACAGGTGTCAGCTCTTGCTTTTTAGCTTACGATTTATCTTATGATTTGAATTTTGCTTTGATTTAAATGTCAAGTTGTCAACTCCATCACAAGCTTATCTTATAGCTCATTTAACAGAGATGCGAGCCCTGGAAGAGGTCCTGCTAGGAGTCCTACCAAGAATTCTGGGGAGCTGAACCAAGGACGTGCTCTATTGGCTAGTCCTGACCATAAAGCATCTGAACCTGCTGCCTCCAAACATGGCCAGGGCATTTCAAAAAGCCCTTCGCCAAATGGTATGCCAAAGCGCGTTAAAAAAGGTCGAGGCTTTACTGAGCGTTTTGCCTTTGCACGCAGATATCGTACTCCATCTCCAGAGCGGTCCCCTCGTGCATATCGTTATGGGGATAGAAATGTTAGAAGGAACTTTGATAGGTACGTCTCTTTGTATATACTGTTTTGTTAAACTGTATTCCTTGAAAAATTGTTGGATCTTGTTCTGACTTGTAATTGGAATATTTGTATTTGAAGAAATACAAGCTACAGAAATTATTCTGAGCGCTCACCACCACCACGTTTTCGAAGCCCACCAAGGGGCAGCCGTCCCAGGTTCCTTCTCCCTCAATTTACATTATCCTTCTAGAGCACTTGCTCAATAATATATAACTGGCCATTTACTTTAATTAGTCTATGGACATGCTGTGGCAGGTTAAATATTTCACATTCATTTTTATCTGTGTTCATTGTCACCTTTGTCCTTGTATCTCCCTTTATTATGTACTCCCTCCGTCCCAAATTATAAGCAAAAAAAACCCATTTTCTTTGTCTCAAATTATAAGCAAAAAAGACCAACTTTTATTATATTTAATTATGCTGTTTAAAAAAATTATCTTTTCCAAAGGAAAATTAAATACAAAGTGCATTCAATTTGCTCTCTCTTTCATTTTCTCAATAAGCAATAACCAACGAAAGTTGTTTTTACATCTTCCTATAAAACTTATTTCAAGAATAACATAAGAAACTATGTTGCAAACTACTATGTTTTAGTTTTCTTAATAAGTGTGATTTTTTTTTTTGCTTATAATATGGGACAGAGGGAGTAATTTGTTACATCTGCTACTAAATTTCAAATAATGTGTGTATTGTTTCCAAACCTTGTGCATTATGCACGGCTGTGTTTGTTTCTAAGAATTGTCTAGCATGAAAAAATGGAAATGTAACATATATCATTCATGAACTTAATTTCATGTTTATTTGTTTAGATACCAAAGCAGAAGAAGTCGTAGTAGGAGCATCTCCCGCAGTCCAGTACGAGGCCGTTATAGAGACAATGGTCGTGGCCGGAGTCCAATACGCAGTGTTAGCCCAGAAGGCAGGCGACCTCCCATAAGTGACAGATTAAAATCCCGACTTGGTGCACGAGACAGTCAACAATCTCCAAACAGAAAGAGGTCGAAGTCAAACTCAAGGAGCAATGGCTCTTCTCGTTCCAGATCCCCTGACGCTACACCCCCAAAGCGTTATAATAAAAGGACCTCTGTATCTCGTAGCAGGTCTAGATCTAGCTCTGCATCCGGGCAAAAGGGTTTGGTTTCCTATGGAGATGCTAGTCCAGATTCTGGGTCTAGGTAGGTATTATGCTGACTGCATAGCAGCTCTCAAGTCCAAACAGTAGCTGAAATTGCTAAACATTCTTATAGCAAGTCTCAGCCAAAAACCCCGGAGCTATGTGGGGCGCTGCTTGGCTGCTTACATTGTCTCATGTCTTTAGTGGACTCTGATGTTATGCCTGAAGCCAGAGGCGGTTGAAGATTGTGCGTTGGCTTAAAAACAAGCCTTTGCTGGTTTGAGAAAGGTCATTGGTGCAAAAACTTGAATGAATACGTCTTATAAATTAGATCCAGTAGGATTTATTGACTTAAACTGTCATGTTATTTTTTCCTGAAATAATTTTATTAACAGTGTTGTCTCTTGTGAAAGTAATCCTTTCTAAAAGTATAGGACCTAAACTAAATATGATGATCTGAATATTCATTCCAAATCAATCAGGTTGTTTTAGTTTCTTCTTATGTTTGGATTTTGAATTAAAACAAATCAAACATCTATTGATTCAGTACGAGATTACAACATTCAAAATCAATTAATCGTGACCAAAATCAAATCAACACTGTATTATTTTAATTTTAGTTTGATGCAATATTAGTAATATTATCTAAAATAGTTTATTGTATTTGTGTATTATTTAAACCTAATTTATTGTCTTTTTTTAGTTTATATATTTATTTATACCTAAATCAGAGGGGTTGGAAAAGATTTTTAAAATTCATCAAATTTTTACAGTATATTATATTTAGTTTACAGAAGTTTCATAATTTTGTTTGTCTGCTTGCTTATGATAAAAAAAAAAAGTGAACTAAATTAAAATTGTCTATTTTTAGTTACACTAATTTTCTCTTCAATTAAAATAAATCAGTCTATTTCATCCCTAATTCGAAATTAAGATAAACTAATTGTATTTCTTTTTGTCTCTAAAGAAAAATATTCCATAAAATAATTTTGAAAACGCTATTTTTCAAAACAATTATTTTGGGTAATATTATTTTGAAATCAAATTAAGTTGTAAAAAAACCATTTTGTAAATTTTAAAATGTTTTTTTTTAAAAGAAAATTTGAAAATGATTTGAAAGAAGTGGGTTGGAGATGAAGCTAGGATGACAATAGTAGAGGGTGTTGGAGAGCACTTACGTAGATTATGGAGGAGGATATCACCTGGTCTAGTGGAGAATATTTTGGATTTCTACGTTTTTTCAATTTTCCCATGGATGCCCAAAATGATGGTTGTTAGCGTTTTTTATTTTTTTTTAAGGGAAGTTAGTGTTTTCTTTTAAAAAGTTCAAAATCCACCAAAATGATGTAGCACTTGACATCATGGCCTGTATTTATTAGGAAGGCACGAGGCGCAGGACACTTCTATTATTGATTTGTTAGGACTTGCTTGACATCATATGCCTACAAGTAACTGTCCTTGTTTCCTTTATAAAGCATGCAGAAGACGATGAGATGTCTTTATCACTAAAGTTGAAGTTTGGTTCAACCATGAATGAATTTTCTATGTACGTTAGAATCACAACAAAGTACGTAAGCCTCACTTCTTGCTTACATTATTTAGCAGCTGAATTTGAAGAAGTCCTACTTAAATCGACTGAATAAGTCCTACTTTAATTGATCTAAAAATGGTCAATATGTATATATTATATTTATATGCCTAATACATTAAAATAAAAATCAAGTTTTAAAATCACATTAAACAGCATATAAAATACTGGTCCTGCACTAGGTGTGAATGATGAATTGAAGCATTTAGAAAACAAAAGCAAAGCATTATAAAATATGAGTAACTAAAACGTGCACTTACCCAATTATTAGTGATAAAGCTCTCAATTCAAGACCTACATAGATTTGCGAGAGGAAATATGTCAAATTTGCAAGTGATTCAATTGGAACCAATGGAAACAAAAGGAAATGCACAAATTAACATTCTATGAGTTTAAATATAGTAATAATAATACTTAACATGTGAAGAAGCAAATCAAAAATCTCTATGGACAATCTGCATTTGAATTTCATCATCTTATTAGCCCTAGAATTTTTTAAATTGATATCAGTCACATATAAGGTTGAGGAAAAAACGAATATCATAAGAAATTCTATACATCTCTTTTGAAAATTAAGTAACAGTTGTGTAAATTTGGTTCTTTGAATATCATGTGGAATTATAGCATAGCATAGTATAATATTTTTTTTAAAAAATTGATATGAGTTCTTCGGAACTTAAGTGCCGATGGGTTCTTGTTTTTTTTTCCTTTTTCATCGGCAGTTAACTGCCGAAAGAACTTCGGTAGTTAACTGCAGTCGGTTCTTTATTTCGGTAGTTAACTGCCGCGGGGCCATTTTCGTCTTTTACATGTGTTTTTCAGCCTTATAACATATGTATACAACAATCTTCTTCCATTTTTATGCATCCCTGTGGTTTGGTTCACCAAAATAGTTGGGCATAAATCAACAAACTTTAAACATCATTAAAGCTTCTAACATTGTTATAAAGACATTTGACAAATGACACTAAGGGTAGATTTGTTTCAAGTTTACTAAAATTTTATTCCAAGGTAAATAGAAAAAATTTCCTAAAGAAAATGGTGGGAATAAAGTTCTCATGGGGATGAGAATAAATTCATATGTAGTTACCTATTATAATCTCTATTTTTATGGTTCTTAGGAATATTATAAGGAGATTGTTACTTCCCACGAGTAAAATCTCACGAAAGTATCCCGATCTGCAAGCTACAGTCAAACAAAAAAAAAAACTTACCCATGACCTCGTGTATTCCGGAAATTAGCAAATTGAATAGGCTAATTGCTATTTCGTGAACATTTCGCTATAAATCCTCTCGGGATATATAGCATTACTCATATTATAAAGTTAACCAAACATATTTTTTCTAAATACTTTGGAATAAAATTCTTATATTTAAATTTCAAAAAATATAATTCCTAAAAATAAATTTGATAAACTTGAAACAAACACACCCTAAAATAGTTAGGCACCAACCAACAAAAACTAATTAGTTCTCACTCCAAACACCCTTTACAACAGAAAAGAGAATCCATCACATGTTGTACCGAAGTAATTTATAATCGCTGCCCCTGCATCACATGCACTCAAAGGACATAAATCCACAAATGGTAAAAATAAACTGATGGTTAAATTTTTAACTGATATCGTATACTTCCCCTAAAAAAAATTAAAAAATATTCATTCATTACTTATGCATATCCTACTAGGCACACACGTTTCCCACTCGAGCATAGTGGTTGAGACACAGAGGTTAGGTTCCTCTCCTTAAAAAAGAATTAATATTTTTTAGTCAACTAGCCACCGATCACAAGTGTGGAGTGTTAACAATACAAGTACACAAAAGAGAAAGAGAAAATATATAATAAACATAATGGACTTTAACTTACTAATATAAATGCCTAATAGCTTAAGTCTAATACTTTATTATCTAACACCTACCCTCAAACTTATGATGCATCAACAAGAAGCATTGTGAGTTTGTCAAACAAAATACGATAAACGTACTAAATAATATAAACTTATAACACTACCCCTCAAGCTGAAGCTCACTAAGCTTTAAGCTTGTTACAAATTAACCCCAAAAATAAACGAAATTAGCTCATAGCATAACCAATGAAGAGCAGCAAGAACCATCAATCAGTCAAAGAGAGAAACCATCCAAGTAGAAGAACCATTTCAAACTAAACCAAACCAAACAAGAATCAGCAGGGAGAAGCAACCATACATAAGAACCAATCGAGAGAGAAACAACCAAAGAATCATCAAAAGGGGGCGAAGTGCAATCAATCAGAAGAATCAATAGAAGGAGAAGTGCAATCAATCAGAAGAATCAAAAGGGGGGAGAAGAAACCAAATTGTGAGCACTCGACTCACCAAACAACCAAATATGAGAACTAGACTCACCAAACAACCAAATTAGAATCAAAAGGGGGAGAAGAAACCAAATTGTGAGCACTAGACTCAACAAACAACCAAATTCAATAATCAAAATGGGGGAGAAGAAATCAAATTGTGAGCACTCGACTCACCAAACAACCAAATGTGAGAACTAGACTCACCAGACAACCAAATTGAAGAATCAAAAGGGGGAGAAGAAATCAAATTGTGAGCACTCGACTCACCAAACAACCAAATGTGAGAACTAGACTCACCAAACAAACAAAATGTGAGCACTCGACTCACCAAACAACCAAAATATGAGCACTCGACTTATCAAACAAAACGAATTGTGATGACTATCTTGACTCACCTAACAACCAAACAAATTGAAAGCGAATCCAAATTAAACGGAACTAAACCAAACGAACCATGGAAGGACAAATTGACGAATCAATCTAAATCACACCGAACTAAACTAAACCGAACCAAAACTAAACAAACACAAACGGAAGACCCAAAACGAACCAAAACAAATCAATCCAGACTAATCCAAATTACGTTGAAATGCTGAAAGATCACAACAACACAACGCTAACAGAATCATGACCATACTGTGCCAGGAACATTATAACCGCTCAATAACCAAATAAGGGACCAGATAAGCCACATCACTTATGCCAATAACAAGTAAAGCACTTCCAGCAATCCAATTAGCAGTCGATATAAATCAATTTTCTTGCAATGCATGATAATCCTAAAACAGTAACTTCAAGCAAATTCCAACTTTATAATCGAACCAATACAAAGATGCTTGCACTAATTCTCCTTTAAGAATTTTCAAAGGGGTAAGAGTATACTTAATCACATACCAAGAGAATGCAATCTAAAGCAAATCCTTCAAAAAACATTCTTAGTCAAAGCCAAAGACTTTCCAGCCAACAAAACCTTGCGTACCAAAATTGATATTCCTTTTTTTTTTTATTTTTAATAATTTGCTTTAAATCAAATACCAACCGATCAAAACATCAAGAAACACAATGGCTACAGGGAAGGGATTCAGAGATGCAAAACGGTCAGGCACGTCTACCTTTAAACGAATTAAAGCCACATTCAAAAAAAAAAATTCAACCAAGCAAAACAAATTCATAAAAACTAAATAGGGAACGAACAACCTTCACACAAAAAACATATTCCCAAACTTTTGGGAACTCAATAGTGGAGGCGACTAATAGTTCAAGGAGGATCGAAACAGGCTCTCGATACCATGTTAACAATACAGGTACACAATAGAGAAAGAGAGAAGTTGAGAATATGGGATTCAAACCCTAACCCTTACAAATAATGTCATTGGTAACTACCAACTAAGTTATATTTACAGGACCATTTTGATCTTTACTTTCATAACTTAAATAAAATATTGTATATATTTCAAAGACCAATTTGGTATGAATAATTTTTGCAAGTAACAAAAACCATATTCAAACCTATAGAATAAACTATAAAGTGTCCCGTGAGCATAACTCGGTTGGTAGGACAATGCATTATTATATGCAGGGTCCGGGGTTTGAATCCAAACATCCCACTTATTCACCTTATAAGGTGAATTCTAATCACTAGGCTACCT
>Ga0228710_1009736_pt1 | contig 13176 bp, 7 predicted proteins | sample MedpolnodulmetaG_FD_177995 | JGI IMG/M metagenome (GOLD analysis project Ga0228710, IMG submission 177995) | Root nodule microbial communities from Medicago polymorpha collected in Santa Monica, California, United States - pink nodules | ecosystem: Host-associated > Plants > Roots > Nodule...
AAAATATCGAAAGCATCACTGCTGCACAACGTCGATGATGGTTTCAATTTCTTAAAAAATAAATTAGAATCTCAACTAAACAGTGTCGTATCTTGTTTTATACTACAAAAACCGAGTGACTTCACCAGAAACTTAACTTATCAAAAACACATTAATTGAAACCACCGTCTCTATTCTCTCACGCAAAAGCTTTCTCAGATTAAGCCTGCTCTAAACAAATGCTCCTTCAGAAGCAATACGGTTAGACATTCCATCAAGAAACGTTGGTGAGAACGAAGCATAACACCATGAATCAATGCGACTCCTATCAGTGGATTCACTTTTCTGATGACGGTGTTGGCCATGAGTTGGTGCCGGTGAAGTTGTTGTGAATATAGAAATTTGGAGTTTATGAAAAGAGTTCGCGGTGTAAAATGAATTGAAACATTTTTTTTTTTAAATGAAACACTGAGTCAAAAACGTTGTTCGTGAGTTTTCGCAAAAATTGATCCACACCATCAAACATTTCCAATTGTGTAATTCAACAATTTAGACAACTTACAAACTGTTGTCAAAATTGCAGCAAATCGCGGTTCATATCTTACCATGTAAATTTTGTGCAAATACTTTAAGAAATGATGAATGAGATATTATTTAGATATTTTAGCTTTGCAAACTATTGCTCAGGATAAATGTAGACCCAAGCGTAATAAAAATGTAACTTACAAAATAAAAATAATGAATTTCCATATGCATAACCGTTATGTGGGGCAACATCAGGTTCCTCTGCCGTAAAAGTTGGAATTATCATACTTGATGTATCTATTAGAGGAATCTGAGGTTGCGTCGGTGCATCCAGGTTTTGATCAGGAACATTCTGACTTGCATTAGTCCTGGAACGAGTCCTACGTCGCTCAGGTGTAGAACCCAATTGATTCGCAACAGGCACATCAGTCATCGTGACAGTACTACTAGGTGAATAAGCAAACAACAATGTTCAAAAACTTTTAGAATTATGTTACAGTACACATAATAAAAAGGAAAAGCAAGATATTTATTAAAAATATCGAAAGCATCACTGCTGCACAACGTCGATGATGGTTTCAATTTCTTAAAAAATAAATTAGAATCTCAACTAAACAGTGTCGTATCTTGTTTTATACTACAAAAACCGAGTGACTTCACCAAAAACTTAACTTATCAAGAACACATTAATTGAAACCACTGTTTCTATTCTCTCACGCAAAAGCTTTCTCAGATTAAGCCTGCTCTAAACAAATGCTCCTTCGGAAGCAATACGGTTAGACGTTCTATTAAGAAACGTTGGTGAGAACGAAGCTTAACACCCTGAATCAATGCGACTACTAACGGTGGATTCACTTTTCTGATGACGGTGTTGGCCATGAGTTGGTGTCGGTGAAGTTGTTGTGAATATAGAAATTTGGAGTTTATGAAAAGAGTTGGCAGTGTAAAGTGAATTGAAACCGTTTTTTTTTTTTTAAATGAAACACTAAGTCAAAAACGATGTTCGTGAGTTTTCGCAAAAATTGATCCACACCATCAAACATTTCCAATTGTGTAATTTAACAATTTAGACAACTTATAAACTGTTGTCAAAATTGCAGCAAATCGTGGTTCATATCTTACCATGTAAATTTTGTGCAAATACTTTAAGAAATGATGAATGGGATATTATTTAGATATTTTAGCTTTGCAAACTATAGCTCAGGATAAATGTAGACCCAAGCGTAATAAAAATGTAACTTACAAAATAAAAATAATGAATTTCCATATGCATACCCGTTATGTGGGGCAACATCAGGTTCCTCTACCGTAAAAGTTGGAATTGCTATACTTGATGTATCTATTAGAGGAATCTGAGGTTGCGTCGGTGCATCCAGGTTATGATCAGGAACATTCTGACTTGCATTAGTCCTGGAATGAGTCCTACGTCGCTCAGGTGTAGAACCCGATTGATTCGCAATAGGCACATCAGTCATCGTGACAGTACTACTAGGTGAATAAGCAAACAACAATGTTCAAAATATAGCTAAAGGAGGCTGACGATCACGTTTTTCATGGGCACCCATAATTGCATTGAAGTCGCCAAGAAACAACCAAGGGCCTTTAAAACAACCTTGTAAATGAGTAAAATCCGCCCACAACTGTCTACGAGTCAAATAAAAATTACTAGCATAAACCACCACAACATAAACAAACGAATGCTGACAAGTAAATTCCAGAGCAATACATTGTGACGAAACGAAAATAACAATGGGAGAAATGTTAGAACCCCACATAGCCCAAATAATAAATCAACACTATTATTTGTGCAAAATTTTGTAACACCGATACTATGCCAATGCCACGAAGGAACTTGTGCAAAAGTAATCATTGGTTCAGCCAAAAAAATAACTGCAGGTTTATGAGACAAATAAAAAAAAAATAATGTGGTTTTTGTGTATGAATTACCGAACCCGCTGACATTTCAATAAAAAATATTCAGTGATCATATGCGGGGAGCACCCCAAGATCGGGTCTTGTAAACGGGCTTACCAATTTGAAGTTGTTGCTTTACATGTTGCTTATGCTTCTTTGATAAAAACAGAATGAAAGGAGTTTCCGCATTTGCTTTATCGTAGTCCCAAATACGGCGCCATAATTCCAAGCTTTCATTTATTTTCGGATTACTGTGAGTGTACTCAGGCACAACCAAAATACCTCCACCATCATCAACAGAAGTTGTGGTATGTGTATCTAGTGTATGTGATTCTACTTGTTCTAGCCTCTCCATCTCAGCTGCCAATTTTGTTTCAACGGGGATGGACCGGACAAGTGCGAGAGAAGAGCTAGATTGCACGTAATCGTGCGCTACCACCTGCTGAACCGGCGTGTCCTCCCTAATGGAAGTGTAGGAAACCAAATCAACAGTCAAATCATGCACAAATGGGGATGAAAGTGTTGTTGTCTCATCCAGAAACCAGGGAACCACCTCATCCTCCCGAGTTACAGGAATTGACTGCTCCACTTCGTCAAAATGCAAGTCAACGAGCGCTACTTGGGAAGCCACTTCAAACACCGTACTAGACGGCAGAGCACCCTGGACAATTTCGTCGGTAACATTTTGCAAGGCAAAACTAAAGGAAGATGTGGCTTGGGTTGTCTGTTGCTGCGGACACTGCTGAGATTGTGTCGTATTAGAAGTTGTCTGGATAATTATGGGCTCAATTAGGGGGGGTTGCAAAGGCTTTGGAAGAACCAATACTGGATGGATTATCTTTTGTTGGCACCCAAGCAAGTTTCTTGGCTGGAACCTGCGCCTTTCCCTTACCATCTGTTTCTTTAGTAACTAGTTCGTCCTTTCTGGGGTACAACCAACGACATTGAATAACATCGCGACAAAGATTCTGACATTGAGTACAAAAATACGGAAGCCATTCGTAGGCCACCTCCACACAGAAAGAGAAACCTTTCCGCTCAACCAAAATTTCATGAAATAGTTTCTTAGAAAAATCAACATCGACTAGGATTCTAGCATAATGTCTGAAAACTCTCTTGGACGTCGTATTATCAAGAACCAACGGTGTGCCAACCGCTCTTGCAATTTCTCAGAGAGTACGTTCCATTCAATATTCCTGCGACAGTTCCAACAATCGTATCCAAACTTGTGCATGAGTGTTTTTCTATTTATGCATATTGAAATATTTCGTCTATTCAAAAAGTCGCAAGACTCCTAGTTTCATGTTAACAGTACTTATAGCCTAGACTGCAAATTGATCAGCTTCAGATGCAAAAAAGAACTCATAATAACCTCTGCCCAAAGATAACAGTGTCCAAGGTTCGGCAGTTCTCCACTGTTTTTGAAGCTTTAATTGAATGTCCTTTGAATTGTACGGCTTATCCCCCTTACTCAAAACCAGACTCTCATGAATGTCCTTTGAATTTGTATTTTTTTTTTGTATATTACATGTATGTGAAAATTTTGAATATATTAATAGTTATGTATAAATTTAAATTTTTTTCACGAAACTAATAACCAAGGAGAATATGTTAAAGATGAAAACACAGGGGTGGCCCTAAGGGCGGGCTTGAGGGACGGCAGCCCAGAGCACCACTTTTTCAGGGGCATCAAATTTTTTTATTTTTAGTTAATAGTGTGTGTGTATATGTATCAAATGAGATGAGTTGTTAATATGTGAGGGTGAGAGGATTAAATAAGACCCTTGAATTGAATTAGATGGTTGAGATTAAATGAGAGATTAAATCAGTCACGTGTAGGCTAAAAAAACACGGTCTTCTCTCTTTTCTCACACTGAACGCCGCTGAAACCTTCTTACCCATCATCGTCTCTGCCTTCAAAGTAAAAGAACTATCATCATCTTTATGCATCTGTTCTTTTCTTTATTTATTTATTTTTATTTACAAAATGATTTTTTTAGCTTCCAAACAAATTAAGCCAAAAATCTGACCTGGAAAATACAGAAGATTATAATGAGCTTAGGTAAGGTAATAAAGGTAAAAGGCCATTGTAATTTGGACTCGATGATAAAATCCATGGTTTTCTAGTTACTGGGTTAATTTCAATACGATGGAGTTGAAAAAATGTAAATAAAAAAATGTAACCTTAATGTCACGTGAACATGTTTTCTACTACCCGCTTCATCGTATCTAATATCTATCACCAACTTAGGTGCCCAAATTCTTCACAATCATTTCCGATTCATTGATCTATCAATCTTTGCTTTATTGATTGATCTGCAGTGAGTAAGATTGATTGATTGTGCTTCAGTTGCCTTTGGATTTGCGAAGCGTTTCTTCTTCTAGATCCACCATACTGTGCCAAGGTTCCATTTACCAGTATTGAGAGATTTCTCAATCAAAATTCTATCTTTTATTATTATGGGTTCTTTTCTATTGAAAAAAAATGTATTTTTGTTTTATTTTACTTTTTGGGTTGTTCCAAATTCAAATCCAACTGTTCTGCTGGTGATACTTCTGCTTTAGCCCTCTTTGAAACTGTTCTGTCTCTCATATGTTGTTTTCTGCACCGTACTCTTGGTCTTAATTGTACTCTTACTCTGCTGGGGTAACATTGGCGCAACCGTTGTCATGTGACGGAAAGGTCACAGGTTCAAGTCGTGGAAACAACCTCTTGTGTAAAAACAGGGCCAGGTTGCGTACAATGCACCAAACGGTGGAACCCTTTCCCGGACCCTGTGTATGCGAGAGCTTTAGTGCACCGGGTTGCCCCCTTTACTCTAACTCTTAATTTAGTGTGACTGATAATTAGATCTGAAATTAATTTGAAATATCCGTTTGGTTCCTAACTGCAATTGTTTGAATTTCATGTGTGAGTGAACCTTATGAATTATGATGACATTTCAGCTCTATACTATTGATTGAAGCAAGATAATGGATAGAGTTATGAGGCAGAAGAGATTTAAATCTATAAACAACTGCTCTCATTCTGACTCACATGATGATCATGCAACAAACAAGAAGAATATGACTATTTGGCAATGCTCAAATAGTAGTAATAAGAGTATTATTCTGTTCTCAGAGTTCTCTCAAGACTTGATGCTTGCTATCCTTACTCTGCTTCCTCTTAAGTGTCGGCTTAACTCTGCAAGGTACGTCTCCAAATTTTGGGCCACTGCTATCTCAGCCTACCTACCTCTTAAACCACCTGGTCTTTACGTTTTCAAGGCTGACTCAACGACAAATTCTTATTTCTTGAATATTCAAGATCATGTTAATGGACAGCCTGAAAGGATTGCTTTGGGAACACCTTCCAGAATGGGACGTGTAATGGCTACTTGTCATGGCATATTACTGCTTTGTACTTTTTTTATACTAACTTTTGCAGTAAACCCCATCCTTAAGTGCTGCTTTAGAATTCCAAGTCCACCTACTAATTTAAAATGGTTCATTTCTAATCGATCTACTATAGCACGCGTTCCTCGCACTGCCAATTTCAAGTTGTTTGTAGCAGACGTCCTAAATGTTTTGGGGGTCAATTGGTATGTTTTCTATGTCCTAACAATTGGAGTTGATAACACATGGAAAGAGGTAGCTAGAAAAGAAGCTATCAACCTTTAGTGTCATTTTCTATGGGAGCCCGTTTATAATGGAGAAAATGATATTTATTGGATAACAAGGGATGGAGTGACTGTGATGGATGTTGACAGGGAAATTATTACAAGAGAGTATCCACTCCCCCCTCCGCGAGTGGATTATGCTCCGATTGGGTTTTTTTCATGGATGGGAGACTGTCTTTCTTGCATTGTTTTCGTTAAAGGTATGAGTAGTGCTGGTGGTGCATATCAAATCTATGCTTTGGATTTGGATTTAGGAAAATGGACTCTTTATCATGAGATGGGGCCTTTTGATTATGCGGCTACTTGTGGCCACAAACTGGATTTTGATATTAATATTAGCATACTGGGACTGAGGTTTTGTTTCTGGATCAATGACCAAATTTTCTTTATAGCACTTACCGATCCAGCAATAAATCGAAAATCATTTTCGGGCGTTGAAAAGAAAATTTTCTGCTACAATGTCAAGACTAGACAACTGACAAAGATTGATGACATTGCAGTGGGCTATTTTGAAGCACGGATTCATACAAACACTCTAGTTTCATTGCCAAGTACTCCAACATAGCTAGGTTTCCTGGTATAAAAATATGCGCTATATATGTAGTAGTATTTATATTTGTCTTGGTTGGCCAAACCAGAAAAATAAGTATTTATGTTTCTATTTAATTATCATGTACATTGACTATGGCCAACCCAAAGGTGAAGTTTTAAGGGGTTGTTTTAGTTTATTTATCATCAAACTTGTTGAGAACAATTGATGCATGCTTGCCTGGTTTTTAAATCTCAGTTATTTACTTCATAGCAATGTTTTAAAGGCTGGATCAGAGATTAAACCAGCGAGAGATCTCTGAGTCATGATTTAAAGGCTCCTGACCTTGATAATTTCTAGATAGATAAATAAATACAGTGTGAGAAATGCTAACGTGTGCCCTTAATGATTCAAATATAGAAATAATTTATTGAAATGTGTGCATTGTATTTAATTTTTAACCAATTAAATGCACAAAATTTTAGAGAATCTTTCTTCTTTTGTGTTTCTTAACATGTGCCCTAAGGGCACAAGTTAACACTACCCATACAGTATTGTGTAATATTGTAAAAGACACTAGAATACTGATTTTTTTTTTTGTTTACCAAGGAAACAAATACTTATTCTTTAGAAGAACAAGATGATACAAATAAGTATTAGTTTATATAATTGAAACTACATTTGACATTCAATAATGCTCATGAAGTGGGTAAACTGTTAAGTTTTTATAGAGCTATTTCTCTTCACTTTCCTCTCATGATAACTCAGAACAAATCAAAACTAGTCTTGCGTCCAAGCGTGCTAAATACAAGAGCTTTGGGAACACCAGGGATATGGTGGTGTATCCTCTCTACTATGCTATTTTGACGAGGGGTGCCAAGTGCCAACACATGAAACATGATGTATAATGAATGCATGCCCTTGTAAAAATCTTTAAGCATGAACTCATTTCTATTGTCTAATCTTATGCATTTGACTTTAGCATTAAATTGAGTATTCACCATTGAAACAAGAGACTTACAAGAGTGGATGTTTCTCATTTTAATCTAATGACATTTATTCAAGTGAGTTTACTTTTGTCATCAACTATCGTAAAAAAACTATTTGAAACCAAACATATAATATTCGAGTGAATTTACTTTTGTCAACTACCTTGCAAAAGTATTTGAAACCAAACATATAATAGATGGAACAAATAAAGCACCTTGTGTGTCCACGTGAATTAAATCAAAATTTGACTATTACTTTTTCTACCCTCTTTACTTCTCGTACGCCCTGCAAAATTAAGAAAAAGCCCACTGGATTATATAATCTGGGCAACTATTTTCCCAAAAATTTTCAGATTATATAATCCGGAAATCACTTTTACCAGTTTTACACACTTTGCTTTATTTTTATGCTAAATTTATAAAATAAATGCGAATAAAAACAGAAAAATACGAACAAAAATAATACTAAAAACAATCACATTTTATTAATATTATTATTCATACAATTACAAATTATAATGGGTAAAACTAAATCTACAAATGAAAAAAACCACAAGAAAACCAACCTCCCTCGAGTAAAAACTAAATCTGCAGATTTAGCTTTACGATAACAAGGTTGGTCGGGGGGGGATGAAGGGGACTGAGGTAAGGTAGGGGTCAACCTTGTTGCACCCAGACAGATCAACATGACACCCAGACAAACAGTGCTTCTTTGCAGCGCGTTGCCTTCCTAGTTGACCGGTCATATAACCCTTGTGATTCCAAAGTAGCCTATTTTTAAGAAAGCCCAACGATGGAAACACATTTTGCATAGAATGAACATGAGGAGAGGAGGAGAGAATTTGATAAATGTGAAGGTTTTGGAGGCTATTTATAGGAAAATAATTTGTCTAGCCATTAGTTTTAGTCAAAAAAATGTGTTCAAAGGAGTTTTAACAGCCATTAATGCTGGTAAAAACCTTTGAAAACATGTTTCTTGTGGTGCAGACCACCGACCAAACTGTTCTGATGTAGTCCGGGTTACATAATCCGGACAACTCTTGTGGTTTCCGGATTATGTAATCCGAATTTTTACGATAGTAGACCAAGTTGGAGGATGTAGCGCACCTTCTCTGGGGTGAGGGACATTCCAAATTATGTAATCCAGAACATGATTTTTTTCATGTGGTCCACATTGCACCGATAGTTTCTGTGGTCCAGGGACCTCCATAATAAGTGTCCATGTTTTCTTAACCAGTAAACCAAACCAAGAAAAAAAAAACCATGTAAAACTCTGTATTTATTCGACCACCAAGTTGGCTGCAGTTTACTACAACGGGGGAAAACCATCCCATCTGTTCAGGATTCACACTGATGTTACCCTCTCCGGGTTGAAGGGTCAACTGAATGAAATCAACCTCGAACTCAACCACATGGACACACGGAGGGTGGATGGTGTTGATTATCAACGTCTGTCGACCGACTCATCCGGGAGTCTGCGGTTCAGCCGGATGAAGCTCATGAACGACGACGACGTGAGAACCATGTTCTCCATTTTTTTGTCAGTACAGTACTAGAGGGCCGATCGAGTTGGACGCTCTGTTGAAGAAATTCGAAAAAGTTTGATCCGGCCAAGGAACTATGAAGAAATCAGGGCACTCTTGAAAGCACCAGACGAAGAAATTAGTTTAGACGATTTGTGATCTACTATGTTTTATTTTATTACGTGTATTATGTTGTTTTATTACGTGTTTTATGTTGTTTTTTTATTACATAAAACTCGAACGCGGTTCAACAAATTTTACCTGCAGATAGCCACAAGTTCAGACCTTAGACATCCCTATCCGCGTTTATTGAATAAGCTAAGAGTTGATTACAAAAAATCTTGTTGCAGCCTGAGCCTCACCACCTGGTGTTGATAGGTGAAGTTAATACAAATGCTAGGGCAAAGAATGGTTACCTTGGCACTTTGTGCTTTTCTTTTGTCTTTCAATTTTCGTTAAATTTTTTTTAGGACTTTATCAAAAACATAAACCAAAAGGTAACAAATACAAACTTAAATGTAGACCCAAAATCATCCCCGATTTTCGCACCATATTGTGGAAATAGATAGGAGTCTGACTGAACATGAGCAGATTACAGATACTGAGAAACAGGATCATAATCTATAAGCATTCAAGTGATCAATTCGAGGAAATGGAGATTAGCAATAAATTCAGCTTCTTGTTGCAGAAATGTGCAGTGTACTTTTCTTCTTTTTACGAAATTAAAATAAAATAGATGGACAAACAAGCACAAACAGATACATATAACCGGAACAAAAGATTTACAAAGCTCAGCTGTTACAGCGACAAGGTATTTGACAAGACAGACTGGGTGTCTGGATTCATAAAGGAGAAGGTACACTAGCTTACCAAAACCCGTCAAAGAATTGAAAATAACTCACACTAATCATATACGGAACCGACCAATAAGCCTGCACTGTTCTGGAAGCAAAGAAGAAATTACTTGTCCATTGAGTGGAAAAAACTCACCATCAATCCCACATCCGCTGTGAGTGTGTTTCCCAGACTTTATTCTGACAGATTTTACCTGCATCCGAAGGGGAACTGAATTTTTATACAATTTCAACAGATACAGATGCAAGAGTAACCAGGGTAAAAGAGAATTTGCAGCTTCTGCACACTAAATAACATGGCAAGATATGTCAAACAAGATATCATTCTCAAAGAAACTGATGTAGACATAATACACACTTGAAAACTGATCACAATTGTCAACGGTAGTCTTTGAAAAAGGAAGGCCTGAGATTTTTTACCAGTTTAGTTGTCACTATATAGTGCAGTGATTTTAATCATTGATATAGTGTGAAAAATGTTTTTTTTTAAAACAATAGCGTGTAAAATGATTAAGCAGTAATTTCCAGCATTCGAAATACCTTCACATATTCAACATATGGCAGTGAAACGTGTCGACCCATCTGTAGAAGTATGAAAAATCTTAACAGCCTCAGCCTTCCGTTCCCATGTACCATGATCAAATCTAGAGTGTTATCGTCATGCTCAGCTTTCGGAGCAACCACCTGAGAGCCCTGGACAGTTCTACAAGCATGGTTGCAAACCAGAATGCCAACAAACTGTCCCTTTGAAACAACCCATTTGTCTCCAAAACGAGGCACAACCTCCTTCGTGGATCCTACTTCTGTATCATCTGGTGGCCCTGGCAACTCAATAGGGTTTTCCACATCCCAATTAGCCTCTGGATCCCATTTTGGTTCAGCATCCCAGATAGGACCTGGGTCAGACAGCGTAGATGATATATCCTCTCTATCATTCGCTGCATTTCCCCATTTAGAGGTATCATGTGTGGTGGTCAATCCAGCCCATCCTCTATCATTCCTTGACTTAGATCTTGTTCTAGGCCAGTTTGGAGTTGTTGACAGAGGCAGTTGTGGATGAATGACTTCTGGCTCTGCTGTGATATTGCTCCTTCCAGACGATAGGCGTTTTGACTTTGGATCTAAGCCACGCACCAACTCAGAAGGTTCGGTGCTAGCATGAGTGCTACTACAGGTATCCAGGTCTCCACCAGATATCCGACTAGGAGTCATTATTGAGTCAATACTTGAAAGACTAGATGCCCTGGGCATCCCATCCTTATTTGATCTGGTCATGATGTCGGTATACAGCTCCGACATGTCAACTACTTCCCTTTCACCGGGACCTTCTTTCTCAGGTTTTGATGCTGGAAGATATTCAACTTCGTAGCTGTATCGCGGTAAGCATAAGAACTTGAGAAATCCAGCAACAAAATACCGCAGTGGGCCAAAGCGCTTCTGATATTTTTCAGAAAGTTCCAACACTGCAACATGAGAGATAAACACTTATTGCTGAACCAAAATTGAAAATTTGAGGTCCTATAGTGTACCCCTAACTTTTTTATTTTCTCCTTCGTTTTTATCTTTTTCTCCGTGCTCAGTCACGTAGTGCCTATCGTTAAACTGTCATTTAAGGTTACAGACTTCGAAATGAAAAAGCAATCAAAGATAGTGGAAATTTACAGAGCTGCCTAAATGCACCTTTTTAACACCACAATTCTTACGAGCAATTTCTTCAGTCCCCGCCCTTGACCCACGTTATTACTACTTCCTAACATTAGTCCATACAACTACCCTGCTTATTACCAGAAGTTCCTACGACCTTTTAAAAAACAGCTTTAATTAAATAATACATGTTCTCTAAATTAGAGAAGAGACCCAATTCTTTTCAGCAAAAGTTTAATTTCAACACATGGTTAGGGTGGGCCTGAGCATTGTATTCACTACAATTCTAGATGGTTATTGTTTGAGGAGTCCTTAAGCTCTTGCAATGATTGGCTCTTGGACATTTCAACTATAAGGCTAATTATGGCTAAATATTCTCAAGGAAGACATAGTCTGCAAAATATGAACCTAAGAGCTAATACATGGTTGCTAAAAAATTGTGGCAGTGAGAAACAAGAAACCAGCAGGTAACTAAAAACCAAGCAGTATAAAAATGGTTGTATATGTCATTGACTTACCATCACTAACAAAACCATAATATGAGACTGTTAATCCAAAGTGAATTTTATTATTCTGAATCCATTCAACAGCAAAGACATCTGTAGCAGTAAGGCCCCCCTGAACCAATAAATTGAATTAGTATATAAAGTAACTGCAAGTGTTTCTGAAGTATCAGCGATATCAATAAATCTACATAACTGTTGACATGAGTGAAAGTGGCATTCAAATAAAAAAATGGCCATCTATTCTACCAAAAATGAAGTGTAAACCACATCATCTTTAGTTCATTCACTACACATTTCATATATACTCAAGAGCAAATAATGATATGTAGTGGTCCAAATAAAGTATAAAAGAAATCCCAGAGCATTAATATATTCCTACTATAAGTAAATATTTGACCGATTCTTTTATACATGTTGTTCTCTTCAGTAAGCCTATTATTTACATTATGTGGCAAAACGGACCTTATTAAGGGCACTAGAAGGAGAATGTTACCCACTCCATACACACTTAAGGGAACAACGAATCACAGTCATAGCAAGTCCCACTTCTAATGCTTCCTACTGCTTTCCGGTTTGATTTTAACTTGAACATTATTCTATAAGCTGATAGTGCTAAAGTAAATCGATTGAACATTATTCAATAAGCTGATAATGCTAAAGTAAATTGATATAAAAAGATGCAGCACATCATTAAAAAAAATTACAGACTGGCCAAAAAATCTACTGTTATAATGAATGAATGAACAGCTGATTATAAAAGACAAACAATTGTGTACTAAGTAGGAAAAATAAGAGGTTTGCTATTTAGTACGCATCAGCACGAATCGATGACGACATGGTGCAGCTGTTTTTCAATTTAAAAATAAATAAGAATCAAAACTGAGAAAGAAAAAAACCGAGCATGATCAAATGGTTAGAATATATTCATCACATTTTGTGCAACTCACTTTCTTACTATTTATCTTTCTATATATATATATACATACACAGAGACAATCTGGCAGAGGCAAAACATTGATGTAAAAAAAACAAAAAAAAAAAAAGACAAACAATA
>Ga0228710_1009737_pt1 | contig 13176 bp, 7 predicted proteins | sample MedpolnodulmetaG_FD_177995 | JGI IMG/M metagenome (GOLD analysis project Ga0228710, IMG submission 177995) | Root nodule microbial communities from Medicago polymorpha collected in Santa Monica, California, United States - pink nodules | ecosystem: Host-associated > Plants > Roots > Nodule...
TCATAAGATTGAAGTGCAAAATAAAGCAACACAGCCATGAAAGCAACACCAGCATCCAGAGCAGCTGAGAGAATGTAAGTGTGTCTAGCCCACCATACCTTGAATTTTTTGTAAACATAGATATTGAACAAGATTCCAACAACTCCCCATGAAATGTAATTGATTGATCTAGCTGGTGGTATACCTTTGGCCCCTGCAATGATAATTGGCATGTTGACGAGTTCAATCCACTTTTGGTTTGGGTATTTGCGAGCTAGAAGCCACACTGGAACAGGCGCAAGTAGACCGATGAGGAAAAACCAATTCATTCCAGGGTAAATTCCATCCTTGGTGAACATCCTTTGTGGTCCTACTACTCCCCATATGATTGAAGCATTGTAAAAAACCTCGTCACCAGGACAAGTCCATGGACTACCATCTGGCAACATTGATTTATCGCATATGTGTGGAATAGTTGTTAGAAGCCACCATGCTGTGCCGAAGTATACACTTGAAGCAACCAAAGTTCCTACCAACTGTACTATGAACATAGATTTTGGAGGAATTTTCATGTAGTGACCTAATTTGAAGTCTTGAAGGAAACTAAGTGCCTGTGCCATGCTGATGTATCCGTAAGTCTTGAAGGCTACATTAGCAAGAGGCTTTCCAGGGTAAAGGTACCCAATGATCAACTCTGTGATCACATTGAGTCCAGCTTGCTGCACACAAAGGAAACATGTTTTACTTTATTTTTTTCTACTTGTGTTTCACAATCAAAATTATCTGGTTACCAGAGCCTTTTCCCCTGGAAACCGAAGGGTTAATAAAGAGAAAATTACCTGATTGGTTGTTGCTTGAATGACACCAACTGGTAAAGTGAAAACCAAAGCAATTAATAGGGAAAGCAAGACTCCCCACCATGGAAGTTGGAGTTGCTTGTCAAAGCCTTCACAACACGCCAAGGCCAAAATAATCATAAGAACCAAAATGGTCATGAACCACCACTCAGGGACTTGTTCATAGTTTCTCTTCATGATTCTTGTATGGACGTCTCCGGCTTGTCCTTTTAGCGCAGTTGTTGTCTTCCTCCACGCCTGAATGATCATTCTTTCAAATCCAGTCACCAAAATATATAGTTAGATTGTTTATCATAAAAATTGCATCAATAATACATAATCAAAGATTGTGGAATCTAAGAAAACATACTTTCCATGGAAGAGGAAAACATGCGACACCGTGGCAGTGAGAGATGCAAAGCTCAACCCATAATCAAATGCAAATAAGATACTAAGATAGAGCTTGCTGTAATTGTTATAAGCATCCATATCAATTTCAAAGGTTGCTTCATTAAGAATCCTAGAAATATTATATTTGGTACCAGTTGAATCAAATGTGTTTGAAGTGATGAAGGGAAACTTTTTGGCCTCATAAAAATTATTCCAATAGGAAATGGGAATCACAACATAGATAAACAACACAAATCCAACCAAGATGTTGACAATGGCAAAACCAGGATAAGCCAAAGGACTTTCTAAGAAACCAGCAACAGTGTTCCAATCAAGTGTAAATGCACCAACACCAAGACCACTCATTCCTGAACCAATCTGCTGAGCAGTGACTGAGTTTTTCCATATCAAGCAAACAACAGATATGGCTGATATTGATTGGAAAAAGTAGCCTGGAATAATGTAATAAGCAAAGCTAGCCACAAAAACCAGGAAAAAGAATTGCAGCCTGGTGTTTCCTCCTTTAGGCCTCTTTTCTTGCTCATGAAATGCCCTGTATCATTCAATCATTTACCAATTGAGAAAAAAAATAGAAATAGAAATGGAAATCACAATCCTAAAGATTAAATATTTGAAGGAGGGGCACAAATACAATTAATACAACGACACCAAACACCGACACCTCAAAACAGGTAATAATTCGAAAAAATTGATGTATTAATTATAATCACATGTGCCGGTATTTAATCTTTGTTAGACAGTAACATGTGTGGATACTAGACACGCTTTCAATATGAAGTCTAGGTTCTACAAATACAACAATCATCCACTCTTTGAAATTTATTTTCTTAATTTGTTTAGTAACTTGATGGACAACGCTATATCTCATAAAGGTAAACAAAATTCCAAACTTAAATGTGTTACTATGGTGTCTTTAGACATCATTGAGTAATAAAACAAAATAATTAAGAAAGTTGGATATGATATTAAATTTACGTGTCTTGCTAACAAATGCTATAATGACATAAGTTAAAAAATTACACAGAGAAATTTTATATTCGAAATTGTTATGAAATTGACAATTTTCAAACTTTTAAGAATACAACTTCCAACATAAAATTTATGTATTTTCCATTCTCATGAAAGAAAAGCAAGAATTTGCACACACAAAAAGCATGATAGTAAAAATAAAGAAGCACTCCTTCTGTCTAGAATTATATATAAGCAAAAATTATATTTACCCTATTTAATTATGTTGTTTCGAAAAATCATCTTTTTCGTTTTTATTTATTATCGTAAAATTAAATACAAATTGCATTCAATTTACATACACTCCCTTCCACTTACCGCATAACCAATTAAAATTGTTTTTACATCTTTTCATGAAACTTATTCCAAGCAGAAGACAAAAAGTTATATTTTAAATTATTATAATTTTGTTTGCTTAATAGATGTGAATTAATTTTTTTCTAACTTATATAATTTGAGAAAGAGGAGAATACCTGAATAGTGACACCTGGACAAGATTTTTAGGCCACCACATGTAGGGAGAGTCCACAAGGAACCTTCTGAAAATACCAGCCCATCCATAACCAAGCATCTAAAAAGTTCAAGAAAAAGAAAGACATTTTTAGTTATAATTTCTTTTGGTTGGTTATAATAAATTGAAAAAAAAATACAAATGTTTACCATTTAACAAAACAATATTGTTCACCTGAGTTGTTATTGCTAGCAAAAAAGCAGCAACTGGATTGATACTTCTGTGGTAGAAAGCCTTAACAATGTCGATAATGCTAATGGCATAAACACCACCAGCTCCAACACTAGCAAAGATGGTAATGAGGGCATGTTCCTTCAAATTGAATGGTCCAGGATTCAATGTGAATGACCATTTAGTGAAGGGAACTTTATATATTGTTGTTGGAAGTGTTGCAGCCATTAGTTTTCCAACTGGGAGAGCAATAATCTGTGCTGAGACAGAAGTAATAGATAGAGGGTTGGTTCTGAATCCAAAGAATTGGTTCACAAAGGAAAGGGCAATACAAGACACAAAACCAATAATCCATGTCCTAAATGTCAGTGCTGGTTGTGTAGGGTCGTCTGTTATTGACACTGTTAGTCTGACCTGCTCTATAGGAGAATCATCCACTTCTGTGTCATCATCTGCGTCAAACTATGTAACATTAAAGACAACTATGAAACATTGACACAAACACCAAACACAACTTGAAACCGATCATAATAAATTGAGAAAATTGATTAATTAAATGTAAGTGTTTGTTGTTATTGGAATTCAGACATCTAGATTGATATTTACAGACTAATCTCCCAAGATACTAACATCTATTCAAGGTTTTAACATTTTTTAACATATATTCTTACGGATGCAGATTTCCTGCTGTAACAATAGGATGCTGTAAGGCGTGTGAGCCGTCCGATCAAAGATAAGTGTCTGAGATTAAACTGTGTGAAAACTAACAGAACAAATCTGAACTGTTGGATCAATGTTTTATGGTTGAGATTGACTACTGCGTGTAACTGCGTGAAGCAGTTACAGCAGGGGATCCATGTCCATATTCTTACATATACACAACCCTTGATACCAAACATATGACCATATACTTATGTTTGGATTTACAGTGAGATAGACACAATTTTGATGAGCCTACATGATTTTGACAAAAACTATATTTTGAAATTGTGATTTTGTCAAACTCACCGTTAATCCAAACATCTAATCATATACAACTTTACACCATCATGAAGAAAGTAGTGACATATTAACATATTTAATAATTCAAAAACCGTGTGAAAGTTATTATATCAATCAAGAACAATAATAAGTATGAACATATCTTATTAATAATGGGGTATTCTTGACCACTCCAAAAAAAAATATTATTTACTTCTTAAACTTATTATATAAGTTTTAAGAAAATAATATTTGGCACATTCAAAACAATTACTCTAACTTCGCCATTGTATTTACAAATCCTATTCCATATAGAATGATAATAATAATTAAAAAAAACTTTCTAGAATTAATAATGAGAGAAGTAAGGGTAACCTGCAATGGCAAGTTTGGATTCATCATGATCCTTAGTATTTGTAGGGAGAGTATCTTCGACCAACCCTGCCATTGCTGAGACAGTAATGAAACTAAATGTGCAAATTCTCTCACAAGAACGTCTCTTTGTTTGAAGCTTTTTATAAAGATAATGTCATTCACAAATATTTGAAGCTATATTTATGGTAAAAATTATACCCTTCATTATTTAACCTGTATTATGGTCTTTGTTCATTATTTTTTAAAATATGATTGAATGTAACACGGAATCCTGGCAATGTGAGAAATAAAGAGATAAGCAACATAATTTTTAAGGTAAGATCTTCATATTTTAGGAAAAACGTATTAATAATTATGATTATATGATATGCTTTAAATTGATTACGAATTTAATATTCTTTGCTGTCAAGAGGTCAATATTAATTTTCTATGCAACTTGGTCACTTAAATGGGAAAGAGTATCTGCTAAAATTAATTCCAGTCAGAGAAAATTGCTAAAATTAATTATCGAAATGTTGATACTCCTTTGCCTTCGTATGAAAAAAATAAAAGGAAAATACTAACGATTATCCTAAGACACTTTTTAAACCTTTAAATATTAAGTTTTTTTTAAAATTTCTTTTTATAGAAATTGACATATTCAATGTATTGGAGATTGAACAATCTTTTCCTATAAACATTTTTTTTATTTAGGAATTCTTAAAGAGTGTATTTAAGAATTTAATATTAAAAAATTTAAAATAATTTAAAATATATATAAAATAATTTTTTTATATATTTCTATAAAATAATTCTTAAATATTTCTTTTTCTTAATTTTGTAATAAATTTAAATCATTGCAAGACTCAACAAAAATCATTATCAAAGCGGTGTATTTAATGTTACTTCGGAAAATGAAAAATATTCGGTATCACAACTACTCCCGCAAAGGTGTAATGGAGTAAGACAATTAATTTATGATAAGTTTTGTGACAATTTTCTCTTTCATATTGACGTTATGTTTTTACTTTCTCACTCTATTGTTTTGGTTACTGTGTCAATTTATACTTTTATTTGTAAATTTATAATTGTCACACAAATGGTTGTTCAAATAATACTTCATTTAATATATAAAAGGTCAACATAGTTTTGGTCTAAGAAGTTGTCAAAAAGAACAAAAATTGGCTTAAGAAGTTGTCAGTATTCCCTCTGAAAATTCAATTTTTAGATTCATTAAATTGAATAACTAATATATCTACTTTATATATAGATCAAATATATCAATTATTCAATAAATCTAAAAAATGAATTTTTGTTTATAATAATAATTGAATGAAGTGTTTTGTAAGAGTAAGTTCTACTCCAACTTAGAGTGTTAGGACTTTGTTGGTGTATGTAACATACCAATTGTCTGGTTGATTTGTGAAAAAATAAAATACAATGTTTGTCTGATAAAGATTATCACTTTCTTTTTTGTCAAGTAGAGATTATCATTCTCCATTTACATCATTATATTAACAAAAATGCATCAATATTTGATATGAATAATTTAGTAAAATTACTATTCTTTAATTCATTTATTTAAAGTTTTTTTTTAATTTCTTTAAAATGAGTGGTGATATTTCTTAAAGAAAAGGGGAGGGAGTAACTTTTATATATATTTTTTAACATAAGCAAAATCAATTCATTTAATCATGAACCAACATGTTCAAAAATGAGGGAACATCTTCGAAATTTATGGGGATTGGTATGAGATAGTGAAGCTCAAGGAAGAAGGATAAACATACACACACATGCCCTTACCAAGCATAGAGCCCTTGTCGCGTTGGTCGACCTAAGCACGGTCTATTGGAGGACATGGCTGAACAACCAAACTTAGCTTAAGCGGCCTGACCAACCACTACACATAACTCTCATTCACCATATGGTATTCATTTGTGCCTTATTCAATCATTTCTAGTTAAGAGTGAAATACTATTTCAAAACTATATCTCATAAATAAATGTTTAAAATCCTAATAAGGGCACTATAAAAGTATGTGTAAGTATTTAATTTTGTTGGTTCACGGGAGGAGTATGAAAGATTAGCTACATTGGACTCAGAGCAACAATATAAGTGAAAGAGATATCACTTCAACCTAAACCTTCATGAAAAGAGTATATGAGGCTTCTAACCCACAACTTCTAAATAACAATCTCTCCCCAAGTGTGAATTCATTAATTCATCATGTTCACCCATCAAGTGGAAGCTCTTTTATAGGAATTCATTTGCATTTGTATTGTCGTTGTTGTTGCTCAACGAAACTCGCCACTTGAACACTTACTAGGGAAACTTTCAACACTAGGGGTGTGTTTGTTTCATGGCATCAAAATGCATTCCCGAGTTTAACTTTCCTAAGAATATAACCGTGGAAATCTTATTCCAGGGAAAGTGTTTGGTTGTTGATTTGTATTTTTACAAATTCTTTTTTAATGAGATATTATAATTACTAAAATACCCTTTTATATAAAATAGATATGTCCACAATTTTCTCTACTATTTTCATATTATTGTTGGTAACGCTTTTGATAATCTTAGTTCATCATACAACAATGCTTCCATGTTTACATTTATTAATGCAATCAAAATTAAACGAGTTCTATTTTTATAATAGAATACACCATCTTGAGTCAAAAAGTAATTAAAAAAATGCACCCAAAAAAAATACACCAGCCTATCAACAATTATTTTGTAGCAAAACCTGTTCAAAGGCAAGGAATTTTTTTTCCATAAACGGTAGTGAGACGTGGGTGCTTGCAGTTACTTTAGGGATAGAAATGGACTTTTGAGAACAAATGAACGTAAACCGCCAAGAATAAATAATTCCCATCCTTTTTGCTGGGAATGGAAACAAGAGTAATAAGCTTGAAAAAAAGTTACTGGGAATCATTTATTCCTTGGAATATTTGAGTGTGCATGTTAACCAAACATGGGAATAAATTATTCCCATCATAGATTCGCAGGAACTTAATTTTTAGAAGTGAAACAAACGCCCCCTATAGTCTATCAAACCCTTGTTAAACCTTAGCTATGATAATGAATTGAATGCTTTCACATTTTCAATCTCGAGTATAAGGGGTGTAATGGATTGATATTTTAAAATACAAAATAAAATGTCAATATAGGTTGGTCCAATTAATCAAGAGTTGACTCATATTTAGTAAGAGTGTGAGTTCGATTTCTATGTCTAATGTTAGAACCTCATTGTTGGGTGTTGCATATAATTTGTCATATATTAGTTCAAGAGTAATGCCCGCAACACTCTCTTCTGAACAATCTCTCTAATACTCACTCTCTTATTGGTTTAAATCATTGTGGGTTTACACTTTGAAAAATGAATCCCTACAAAATGGTGGGACATACATTGATTTAATCAAATAAATTAGTGAGTGCTATAAAGAGATTGTTGAAAAGTGAATGTTACTAGCATTCTTCATTAGTTTAATTGATAAAAAGTTGATTCATATACCGCTAGAACGTAAGTTCAACTCTTACATTCACTAATATGACTTTATAACTTTATCACTCTTTATTTTCGTCCATGTAACTTTTTTTTGTTTGGTTTTGGTTTTTACAAATATTTTTTCTTTGGTTTTTGGTCCTTGTTATTTTATTTTAGCCCCTTTAAAATTGATTTATATTGCAATTGGTTCCTATAGTATGTTGAATATTTGAATTTAGTCCCTTAAATATTAGTGACATAAGAACTAAAATCAGATATTCTTAGTATTACAAATTTACTATCATCACTTACAGTACATTGGTTGCAATCTAAACCCCCAATAAAGTTTCATCCAACATTTTTACTAATTACAAAAATTCCATACCGGTTGTTCCATGCAATTTTTCCTTTCCTTTTTTCTGCCGTTGATAAAATAAAATCTCATTGACTATATGATATATAAGTATGACCTTTACCATATGATGTATATATCCATCTTTTTGTTGGTTGCATTAACAGAGTAGGGTTGGTACAAGTGAATGAAAATTGCTAGTTTGTGCACAAAATATATTTTTACTATATTGGATATATCATTTATGTTTATGTATTACCTTCTTTCCTTTCTAGCATTTATAACTTCGTAGCATTGGTTCAAACAGAGAGCAAATAGTTGCAAATTTCATTGGATACAGAGAATCTAATCATGGTTTATTGAAACTATTTTGCAATCTGTACATCTTGTTCAACTTTCTACTGTATCTATACAATTGGCAAAGAAAGAAATTTAAAAGTAGAACCTATGTTAATTACAATGCTCTCATATAGCAGATATAAGACTATAATGCAGTGGAATTTGAACAAATTACTATTATCCACAACACACTATTTAGTATAAATTGCTGTCAAGTAACTGCTATAGAAGCGCTGCTATAGCCAGATTTTGAACAACCAACCAATGATTTTCTGCAGCTGACGACACTGGTTAATTATTCTTCAAACTTAATGTATATTTTCATGACCAATGAGGATATGAGAGATAGCAAATATGGAGCTCAAAAGACGGGACATCCCTTGGTAACAATACCAGGAGCTGTAGGGCATTTAGCCAAGGGACAATGATCATCTGCCTCAAGACCCCACCAAGTTGGACCAAAGACATCATAAGATTGAAGTGCAAAATAGAGCAACACAGCCATGAAAGCAATACCAGCATCCAAAGCAGCCGAGAGAATGTAAGTGTGTCTCGCCCACCATGCCTTGAAATTTTTGTAAACATAGAAATTGAAGAAGATTCCAACAACTCCCCATGAAATATAATTGATTGATCTAGCTGGTGGTATACCACTGGCACCTCCAATGATAAGTGGCATGTTGATGAGTTCAATCCACTTGTGGTTCGGATATTTGCGAGCTAGAAGCCACACCGGAACAGGCGCAAGTAGACCGATGAGGAAAAACCAATTCATTCCAGGGTAAATTCCATCCTTGGTAAACATCCTTTGTGGTCCTACTACTCCCCATATGATTGAAGCATTGTAAAACACATCATCACCAGGACAAGTCCATGGACTACCCTCAGGCAACATTGCTGCATCACATATGTTTGGAATAGTTGTTAGAAGCCACCATGCTGTGCTGAAGTATACACTTGAAGCAACCAAAGTTCCTACCAATTGTACTATGAACATAGCTTTTGGAGGAATTTTCATGTAGTGACCTAATTTGAAGTCTTGAAGGAAACTAAGTGCCTGTGCCATGCTGATATATCCGTAAGTCTTGAAGGCTACATTAGCAAGAGGCTTTCCAGGGTAAAGGTACCCAATGATCAACTCTGTGATCACATTAAGTCCAGCTTGCTGCTCAAAAAGTAGTAACTTTCTGTTAAGAAATACAACCTCACAAGGCACAACATGTTTTAGTTTTTAATTTTCTACTTTGGTTAGAGAATCAAAATTATCTGGTTACCAGGGTTCCTTCTCCTGAAAACCGGAGTGTTAAGAAAGAAAAAATTACCTGATTTGTTGTTGCTTGGATGACACCAATTGGCAAAGTGAAAACCAATGCAATTAATAGAGAAAGCAAGACTCCCCACCATGGAAGTTGGAGCTGCTTGTCAAAGCCTTCACAACACGCCAAGGCCAAAATAACCATAAGAACCAAAATGGTCATGAACCACCACTCAGGGACTTGTTCATAGTTTCTCTTCATGAGTCTTGTATGTACGTCTCCAGCGTTTTCTTTTAGCGCAGTTGTTGTCTTCCTCCACATCTGAATAATTGTTCTTTTAAATTCAGTCACCAAATATATAGTTAGATGGTTTATCATAGAAGTTGCATTAATAATACATAATCAAAGATTGTGGAAACTAAGGAAACATACTTTCCATGGAAGAGGCAAACATGCGATATCGTGGCAGTGAGAGTTGCAAAGCTCAATCCATAATCAAATGCAAATATGATACTAAGATAAAGCTTGCTGTAATTGTTATAAGCATCCATATCAATTTCAAAGGTTGCTTCATTAAGAATTCTAGAAACATTATATGTTGCACCAGTGGAATCAAATGTGTGAGAACTGATGACAGGAAATTTTTTGGCCTCATAAAAGTTGTTCCAATAGGAAATGGGAATGATAACATAGAGAAACAACACAAATCCAATCAAGACGTTAATGATGGCAAAACCAGGAACAGCCAAAGGACTTCCTGTGAAACTAACAACAGTGTTCCAATCAAGGGCAAATGCACCTATTCCAAGACCCTTCATTCCTGAACCAATCTGCTGAGCAGTGACTGAGTTTTTCCATATCAAGCAAACAACAGATATGGTTGATATTGTTTGGAAAAAGTAGCCTGGAATAATGTAATAAGCAAAGCTAGCCACAAAGATTAGGAAAAAGAATTGTAGCCTAGTGGTTCCTCCTTTAAGCCTCTTTTCTTTTTCATGAAATGCCCTGTGTCATTCAAGGTTCATTTACCAATGAGAAAATAAAAATTAACATCATAATCCTAAATAGCAAATATATGTAGCACGGGCACATATATGGTAAATACATGCGATACGAGACACTGACACATCGATACTGATACTAAAATGAGAAAATTGATTTATTTAATCTAATCAAATGTGTCGGTGTCCAACAATAACATGTGTTGGCACTTGGAATCATAATAGTAGGTTCTACATATACAAAATCCATTCCACGTAACATAAAATTATGTTCAACCGTCTCAAAATAATTGAGTTATTTGGTCATTTAACATATATTAAGAAAAGTATATACGTGAAGAAGATGGAAAAAAATTGTTTTAAGCACCATTGTCAAGTATTAGTGCATTTATCATTACCATAAATATAAAGTGAAAGATATTGAATTGGAATTGATGAAATTAATATTAATTAGAGTTATAATTGGATAAAGTAATTAATATTGTATTGAAATATGAAAATGGTCATTTATTTTGGACAATTTTTTTTCCTTTCAAATGACTCATTATTTTGAGACGAAGAGTATAGTGTATTCAAAAGTTAAATGTGTTACTACATCATCCACAAGTCCTAGCTCAACTGGCAAAATGCCGAAATTGTTAGGCCGGATGCCATGACCGGGGTTCGAACCCTGATACCTCAACTTGTGTGTGTGACTTTATAATGGTTTTGCCATTTCGTCTATCTAAAAAGAAAGTGTTATTACATCCGTCCTTAAATATAGGACCTCATTGAGTAAATCACAAGAATTAGAAAAGTTGGTATTAGTATAAATTTTATTGATAATTTAAAATGGATCATATAAAAAAGGACTGAAAAAACTCACGGGGTCCAATATTAAGAGACAAAGAATTACTCCACTCACATGAAAGAAAAGCAAGAATTTACAAACACAATCATGATGGAAAAATAAATAAAGAAATACCTGAATAGAGACACTTGGACAAGATTGGAAGGCCACCACATGTAGGGAGAGTCCACAAGGAACCTTCTGAACATACCAGCCCATCCATAACCAAGCATCTAAAAAATTCAAGTACAAAAAAAATTCACTTTTTTTACTATCATTTTCTTTTGGTTGGATATAATAAATTGAAGGAAAAAAAAATCCAAATGTTGAACATTTAACAAAACAAAAATGTTCACCTGGGTTGTTATTGCTAGCAAAAAAGCAGCAATTGGATTGATATTCCTGTGGTAGAAAGCCTTAACAATAGTGATAATGTTAATGGCATAAACACCACCAGATCCAGCACTTGCTAAGATTGTAATGAGGGCATGTTCCTTCAAATTGAATGGTCCAGGATTCAATGTGAATGACCATTTAGTGAAGGGAACTTTATATATTGTTGTTGGAAGTGTTGCAGCCATTAGTTTCCCAATTGGGAGAGAAACAATCTGTGCTGAGACAGAAGAGATAGATAAAGGGTTTGTTCTATACCCAAAGAATTGGTTAACAAAGGCAAGGACAATACAACATGCCAAACCAATAATCCATGTCCTAAATGTAAGTGCTGGTTGTGTAGGGTCGTCTGTTATTGGGACTGTTAGCCTGACCTGTTCTATAGGAGAATCATCCACTTCTGTATCATCATCTGCATCAACACAATCTCTAGCTTTAGATTCACACAACATAACAATAAGAACAACTATGAAGCATTGACACAGGCACAACACGGCTCGAAACGAGTATGTGGCATTTCGATACTAGACATGCCCTTAATATGAAGTGTTCATTGTTAGGTGAATTCAGATATCTAGGTTGATATGCAAAGACTAATCTCTCTCGAGATACTACTATCTAAACACATACTTATATTTGGTTTCATGATTTTAACAAAAACTGCATTTTGAAACCATGAATTTTCGAAACTCACCACTCATCCAAACATCTAAGCATCTACAATTTCATACCATGATAAAGAAGGTAATGAAATCAAAGTTGCTTCATATAACATATAACATATTATATTAATATAAATTTGCATTTAATCATTCAAAAGCCATGTGAAAGTTATGTCAAGAAAAAATATTAAGACAATGTATGAGCATTTGAACATATATTAAGTTTAAGAATCTTATTCCATATAGAAAGACATAAATTATTATAAAAACAACTAAAGTTTACAAGAAAATGGTTACCTGCAATGGCAAGTTTGGATTCATCATGGTCATGGACAGGAAATGTATCTTGGACAACCCCTGCCATTGGAGAGACAGGAATGTCCTCGAAGAAACTGAAACCAAATGTGTGTGTTGGATATTTCTTCCCTCCACTCTATATGTTCTCTCACAAGAATGTCTCCATGTTTGAACCTTTTTAAAAGGATAACTAGACTCTAACCCGTGCGATGCACGGGTATCGCACGGGTTTTGAAGAATATAAATATCATATTGATTATACATTCAATACTATGCTATGAAACGACTGCAAAAAGGATAAAAAAATGCAAAATA
>Ga0228710_1009740_pt1 | contig 13174 bp, 15 predicted proteins | sample MedpolnodulmetaG_FD_177995 | JGI IMG/M metagenome (GOLD analysis project Ga0228710, IMG submission 177995) | Root nodule microbial communities from Medicago polymorpha collected in Santa Monica, California, United States - pink nodules | ecosystem: Host-associated > Plants > Roots > Nodule...
GTCCTTTCCATGCACCCGCCTATATGCCTTGGTCCATTTTACTTTCCGAGGATTCCTCTTCATTTTGAAATTTTTGTGGCACTTAGATCTACAAAATCGAAAAATCTACAAAAAAAAAAAAAAAAAAATTTGGAAAAAAAAAAAAAAAAAAAATGAGATAATGTAATTTTTCTCTTGTAGTATGAATGGATGAAAAAGGATATGGCATCAGTTAATAGAAAACATACTCCTTGGCTAATCTTCATGGGGTAAGTAATTTATATAAAGTTTTAAAAACCAATTTGAACATCAAACTGACGAGACTTCTGAATCATGGTTCAACTGAATTAAACCACTCGAACCGGGATAAAACCAGAACTGGACCTTGAAAATAACTGAACTGTAGTAAAGGCCGGTTCAAGATTCAAATGGATAAACCATCTGGTTCGGTTCAGTTTTTTTTTTGTAGCAAAGATAACTTTATTGAAAAAGAAGGAATTAGTACAAATGGTACTTAATCTAAACAAATGAGATTAAGTTCAAGTAGTACTTACCCCTCTCAATACAACGAATGCAAGGCCCCCGACAGAATTAAATTACCTATTGATACAATCTAATGGAAATTTGTACCATTCGTAGTAGATACATGGAGTAACCTTCTTACTCAGTTTTAAAAATATTGTTCTCAACTTCACATATTAAACCTAACATTTGTATATACAGACATAGACCAATGTACACTTCAACACAAGGAATTCCTTCATCTACAGATCAGAAGTTCGTTGAAGCTGTGGAGCCGTTGTTGTTTGAGAATAAGGCAAGAACATCAAGCTCGTTGAACTTGGTTACTTATAGTTCCTTGTATAAGTAGCTAACTTGTGTATTGTGAACTGACATGAAACAGGTTGACTTGGTTCTTTTTGGCCATGTTCATAACTATGAGAGAACTTGTTCCGTTTATCAGAATAAATGCAAAGCCATGCCTATAAAAAATCAAAAGGGAGTAGACACTTATGATAACAGAAATTATAGTGCTCCTGTGCATGCTATCATTGGCATGGCTGGTTTCACCTTAGACAAATTCTCAATCGATGTAACTAATTTTACCTTGATCACTTTCTTTTCTATACTCATGGTTTTAAATATTGTGGCAACATATAGATGATGCAACGCAATTACGATTACTATGTCATTGCAATGACCTCAAAATCCTTTATACGGTGGCTGCAATTGTGATTGCAGTTAGGACTATGCTTATGGTTTTCTTACTAAGCAATGAAATTTGTATGTTCTGTTGCATTGGCAGGCTGAGAGTTGGAGCCTTAAAAGGATTTCTGAGTTTGGTTATTTAAGAGCACATGCTACTAGGAATGAATTAAACTTAGAGGTTAGTATTTAAATACTTATTTTCCAAACTCAAAATTATCATTCCTTGTTTTGTAATTTATCATATTATATTTAAGTTTGTGATTTTGTGCACTTAGAATTACTTGAACCTTCATTGCAGTTTGTGACATCAGATACAAGAAAAGTTAAGGATAGTTTCCGCATAACAAAGTAAAAGCTCACTTAAGGAAAAAGGGAGGAACAAATATAGAAGTAGAAGGTCTAATAATTTTAAAGAGTATTATAACTGCAAGTTTCTTACCTTTAATCTTTTGATATCAAGTAAGTTATTGAAACATAGTATGGAAAGCCTAGAATCAAATTATTTGGTGTTGAAACAATCTGTCAATTAATGTACACATAGTTCGTTGAACTTCACAGTTAAACATCTATTCACAGCCACATATAAACTTTGGAAAAAAGCAAAAAGCTCTTGGTGGTAAAAACACAAGTCTTGAATCTCAAGGTTCCGAGTTTCAACCTCGTTAGTCTCTTTGGAGAAAGGTAAATATAAATTCGACAGTAAGTGTTCTTTGAATCGATGATCTTGTCACCCAAAATTAAACGAAAAAAAGAAGCGAAAATGACTATAACCAACCTGCAAAAGATGATTTTATTGTCCAAAAGAAACAAGCATCATTTACATCGCTCAGAAAAAGAACTTACTCCCTAAACATTCATAACGTTCCCTCCCTATATTTAGATGTGAACTTATGACAACAAAAAACACTTATATCCCAACAATTCACATAATGTAACTTCCAAGAATGGTATTCAACAACTCAAAATTGTATCTCTATTGGCCATTTGTACATGTCCTCAACTGAAACAGGGATGTAGAAAGTTAACAACCCCGTCTCCGACTCATAGTTGAAGTCAGTTTCACTGTCACCCACCACACACTTCACTGGCTTCTGAGAGGAGTAAACCCCAAATCTTCCACTTCCCCTAACTCTAAGGCTGGCAGATGCTGTTGCTCCTTTATGGATTTCAAAATGTTCTACAGCTCCTCCTGTGTTGAGCATGTCCAATAGCCCTATTGGTGCAAACGAAATACCTAGTGCGATTTCCTGTCAAGCATTAATTCACTCAGCATATCATATATACATCAAACCAAAAATCAATAATGAAAATATCATTTTGATCAATAATCTAATACTTGAGACCAAGGTTTCTCCGCAAAAAAATACTTAGGATCAAAGGTTTAAACAAGTAATAAATGCAACCATTTGAGTTGTAACATCATAAATTTTGATGTATTTGAAACCACAACGCAACTACAAATATAGGCCGCATTAACCATATTTAATCTTATTTTTATTCTATTTTATCTATCACAATTACAACCGTTACCTTGATTAAAACTATCTTAAGCCTTACCTTGATTGGATAGAAATGAAGAAGCTCATACTCTAAAACTTTAAGAGTCACTGGCAACGAAGCACCTTTTGGTAGCCGAATTATGTCACCTAAAATGTGGATGCGAGTCAGTTTTAAATTTTAATAAAATTGAACAGAAACATTTAATAAAGACATGACAAACTTCAATAACCGACACAGTAACATCGCTATTGAATTAAATTACCAGATCTGTAGAACCAAAAAAACAAAAAGAATTACCTGATCTGTAAGCATAGACAATAGCATCCCCGTTCCAATCAGCACCAGCAACTTGAGCAATGAGGTCAACATCAGAGGTACAAACAGAGCCACTAAGTGTGCCAGGGGTTTCACAATGAATACGGTTTTTCTTCTCTATCTTGCACCACCCAGCACCTTGGCAGTTAAATACACCAACCACTCCACAACATTTGTTCAAATTCCATATCTTAAGCAAGCTGCAATGTGAGACATTCATTATAAATTAAAGTAAAATTCATTTTAACTTTACAACTTTTTCCGAGAGGAGTTGGACTCCGTCTCTTAGGTCATACGGTCAAACTTTTACTAAGGAATTAACACCTCATGGAGAACTAAGAACTACTCAGAAGCAGGGTCTGATAGAAAAACATAAGATTTAACCAACCTAGTTCCATCTCTTGCTGGATCAACAAAGAGAGAGTCAAGAGTGGGCCGGGCTGGTAACTGAGCACGGAGAACTGAGCCATCAGGAAGAACCAATTTCTTTAGAAGATCGAAATTGTGCATTCCTGGTTTATCACTATAAAAACAAGAAAAACCATATCATCATGATATTAATAATACGTACTATTATGTATGACAAACTGTAGAAAAAGAACTGTTGAATGTCACTATACCTGACATAAATAGGACCTCCACTGATTGCACGAGCTGCAGCATGATACTCGGCCGCTGGATGTAAACTCTGAAATTACAAATATTCTTCTGTTAACAAGAATATCACTAATAATCGTTAAAAGTCAACTAGTTCATCAAATTATATACTCATATTTTCAATAACATGGAATGTTTCAAAGGAAAATTGCAGATTCACTGACAAGGTATTATTCTCAATTCTACTTACATGAAACATGTCCCAGTCAGGTTGCATGAATTCTCCAAGGAAAATTGAGTTATATGCAACTGACGAAACATGAATAGTGTGAGAAGCAGGATCATGTGGGTAAAAGTCATCAGAGGCTCTCACAACAGCAGTCTGCTTGGCACTATAAAGGCCATCAGTATTGTGACACATGCAGGCAATACATCCATTGTCGCGAAAATTTCGAGCAATAGAGGCCTCAAGTGCTTGATGATAGCTACGTGTGATTGAGACTCTACCACCATGTCCTGAACCAAGAGTCTCGATGATATTTTGCACATCAACCTTCACTCCATCTACTCCACACGAAGCTAAGTAAGCATGGAGCTCATTGTAGAAATCAAAAACCTTCTTCGGATGAACCAGACCTAAGCCATGGACAGCCAAGCTGTCCATGACAACGTCCGGTTGGTTTCCTAGGACGCCCGGAGAATGGGTTGGGTATGCCAAGGAAGTATCATAATGTTCCATTCCAATTGCTGCCGGCTTCACTCCACCCCAATAACCAGCTAGAGCATGCCAAACATAAACATATCTGCCCATCAGAAAATCAGAGTTCAGTACATATAATATACAATAATGCATTTGATAATTCTTCTGTCACATAATATTATATATGTTCCAACAAGTCAAGAACAAAAGATATGAATCATTCGAGATTTATAGGATTTCAGGATCGTAGACCATACTTCACATTGTGAAGTTGCTTTGTTTGGTCCACAACATGCTTCAGACCATTGCTCTCTCCATCTTTTTGAAATTTAGTGTTCTCTTTAATACCAGTCAACCTAGTAGCAAACCTGCAGTCAACAGATTATCTAATGGATCAGTTACACAGCATGAAAAACGTATGCTAAATATCATTATCAGTTTCTTCAATACATGCATGTCATGTATATCTCGATTCAAATAAAAAATAAATCCATCCAATTGATATAAATTTCTAGAATGTCTCTATTTTGTACATGAATCTCATCTTGAGTTCCAATATACTATGATAAATTCAAATTCATTTCTAATAAATAACAGCTTCTAATAAATTCAAATTCATTCTAATAAATAACAGCTTAAACTTAGTGTAGTCGGCCACTTTTTTGTCAAATTATGACTCGAACCTTGAATTGTTTTGAGGTTAGTCGATGATATATTAGTTTATAATTTTTCTATCTCACTTGTTTTTTACTTCAAAATGTTATGTTTGTATTGATAAACATATCTTACAATTCGTAATAAGATTCAAGTAACGATTCGGAAAGCATGGCTTCCGATTCACAATTTAAATCTCAATCTGATAACCATGATAAATATATGACTGGGAAAATCTTACTGTGCTCCTTCTTGTACAGCACAGTCAGCGTCTTTTGGTTTACCCTCAATCTGTTGCCAGCCATCATCTATGATGAGGAACCGTGGAGATGCGCCTCCCTCTGATAAGCTGAAGAAGAAAAACATGAAACAAAACACAAAACTTCAGTAATTAGCCAATGTCTAAATATCATCAAGAATCTCAAATTTCCTTCACTAATTAATCACCTTTTCAAGCCTTCCTCAATACCCTCAGCTGTGACATCGGTATAGAAAGCATCCCACGTGCACCAGCCAAACCAGTCAAGAAAAGACGGCAACTGCATAAACCAACCGATAAAAAGGTTAAAAAATTCATTACATAATGAATAATTGGATCTATGTACGATATTGCTAGGCGAAGATTCTTACTCTTTTTTTCTCACGATGAAGGAAAGTTTGCATATGTTTTTCGACAGCCCTTAATGACAAGCAAAAAAGGATTCAGTAACGCTACATTTGTCAGTAACCAAATGAGAGAAAAATTCTAGCAAATGTATATAATACTAGAAAAAGTTGATAACTAAAACTGATAGTAAGAAATGTAAAATCATAAAATTCATCTGCAGTTTTCTTCCTGAGTTTTGGAGACTCAAAAATTGAAGTTGATTTCACTATAGAACAGTAGAGACGGAAGAATATGAAATTTTCCTCTTTAATTCTGTCACTGAGCTTGAGAGACTCTAAAATCAGAAACCAAATTTTTTTCCTGTCTCTAACTTATACGGATAATTCAAATTTTTCTAGTTGTACATTTCAAAAAGCATTGGCGACCACATAGATGAAAGATCACATAGACAAAAAGAGAAAGACGCCTCACTTGACAGCTTGGTTGATGACTTCAAAGGGATCAGTTCCAGCATGCATGTAGACCATGTGACGGCCTTGATTGGTCTCAACAGTCGGATCTCCTGCAAAACCAAACCACACACCAAAAACAAAATCGTTTCAGTCCATTGGAACCCCTCCATAGTCAATTTCTCCAAAGCTATAAACACCATTTGTTTGATTTAACAAATTGGTGGTCATTGAGATGTTTCTCCATACAAATAGTATTTCCATTAATCATAGCTTCATCTCATTATCCCTTCAAATTTTGAGCATACTTTAATAGTCAACGCCTAATCAGTTTTCATGGCTAAAGAGCATTACTTACCACTTTCAAGGCAAATTTCTATCTCATTTTTGTCATTTCCTTGTAGGACCGCACGGAATTGACCTTCCAATAAAGGAAGCAAGACAGTGTAAATGACTGGAGAATTTTTGCTTTCTTTGATCTCTATAAGCAGGAATTGGGTCTCCAGAGGAATATCCCTCCCACAAGTTCCCACTCTATGAGTCATCCACCATAACTTGAACCGGAAACAACACAAGAATCGGAGATCCCTGTTAACAAATTCAACTGAAATTTAGTAAACTAGATGGATGCTTTTGTTGTGTCAAGCAACAACAACTATACAATAAGCTAAACCATCCAATCTTATTTGGTTTAAATCAAAGTTATCTCGAGCTTAACTGGAAAATTCTCGATCAAAATTTTAACGCTTATATAATTCAATCTCGACGCTTTGCTTGAATAAACAGTTTAATTAAAAGCTTATAACCTAAACAAGTATCATATAATTGGTTATGCATAGATTATTTCTATAACAAAAGATAAAAACAAGTTAAACGGTTTATAAGCTTAAATTATTTTCAACAGCTAATGGACACATCATGTTCAGCTTCCATAAACTCTTCCAAAAAGCGTCACAACTCACAAGAACTTACGTCAATCCACAAGCTCAAATAAGTAAATTTAAACAGACCCTTAATACTACATCATTTCAACTGAATATAACCAATAAATAAGTTATAAATGGTAAAAGAACTTCCTGTAAGACACCAATGGGAAAGACATGGAGGCTTTTGGTGTTGGAAGCTGTTGCACCAATAAAAGCACCAGTCACAATGCCCTTTCCACTTCCTTGAGTTACAACAATGTTGTCTGGAACTCCACTCAGTATTGTCTTCCCATGAACCATCAAATTCCCATCGTTAACCGAAATCTTAGGTGTCACCGTCATGTCGGAACACTTCACTACTGTAAAAAACACATGTCAAAAGTTGACAACCATAAAACTAACTAATTTACTATATAAGAATCCAACACACACACATATATATGATATGTCACGAACATTATATCAATATGAAGATGAAAAAATGTCAGTGGTATGAACCTAGGGACTTATAATGATGATGATAGGTGGTACTAAAGGTTATGCTGGAATTAGAGTGATTCCGATATGGTGGCACACATGAAGGGGGAGTCCTTATCCACCCTGTAGAATATTGTTCTGAAGCTATTGATGTTGTTGTTGTCCTTAGCATGGTCGTTACCTACCCAAATTGAAAACTATACCAAAAAACAAAGAAACCAAATCATTCATCTTTTTTTGTTTTTTTGCCTTTGATGTTTATTATCTTTTATGTAATTGTTTGAAACTTAGGAAAAGAATGAACGTGTTTCTAGACTCAACTATTTCGCTTCATCGTAATCCTATTTGTAAAGTCGGTGTTTCCTGTCGCCGAACCAATAAATATAGTTTTTGTTAACCGATGTCTTAGGACACGGGTTAAGAAATCCAAAAGCAGAACTTTTGTTTTGAAAATATAAATTGTTACTTTTTAAAAATATTTTTTTATTATAAACTTATCTAAAAATAAAATTGTAAATGAAGATGATATCTACTTCTTAATCGATATCTTGGGACATTGTTAAACATTCTTTATAAAGTAATAAGCATGCACGAGAAAACAAAGTAGACGTTCAAACCAAAATATAAATAAAAAAATTATAAGGTTAACTAGTGGCTTAAGGATATGTTTAAGGAAGAAAAAAAAATTGTCAAAAAAATACAAGTTAAAGTCATAACGGCACAATTTATAATGCAAATTCTGCTACCTTTGAATGTTCAAGCAACATTTTAAGTGCATTTGTTAGTATTTTTCAAAAATAAATGATTGGACTTAAATGGTTGAAAAGTTTAATGATTGTGAAAATATTGAGTTCTAATGTAAAGTTGGGTTACAAGTTATTGAGGTAATAATCAATTTGATCCTGGATGTTTAACGAGTAGTCATAATAGTTACTCAATGAATTAAAATTTTAAAATAGTCATCGATTGTGTATTCATTAGTCAAAATAGTCTTTCACGCTAAAACTATTTCTCAATATTCACAATAATTTTTTCATATTAAAATTAAAATGATAATAAACAAGTATTTTAAATGACTGATATGATAATAAATAAGTATATTAAAAGATCAATATGACAATATTAACAAAGTATTTTAATGTCAAATATTTTGATTAACGAATTGCACAATCAAAAATTATTTTAAAATTTTAATACATTATAAAAAAATTATTTTATGAAAAATGAAACTCAAATAACAACAATTATGCTCTTCCAAGAAAACAATTATGCTCACCGCGCAATAAAAAGCTTGCAAACGTGTGCACTCCTCGAATAACATTTGATATTTCTACAAAATCAGATTATAAAGGGTAATAAGCCGCGGTGGGGTTTTTATACCATGTACAAAATGGTAAAGGTCGAGCAAGTTCTAGACCATGGTGGTCTGACATGGTGACACGTAGAATTCATTTTACACAACGAAAATTGGTGTATCACTGTCTAGGAAATGACATGAATTAGAAAAATATTTGAAAATCGTTGTTGACACATCTTGTTAGGATGAAAAACACATGTAAAATACGATAATATCCTTCGGTAGTTAAGTGTCGAGGATATATAAAACCGGCTGCAGTTAACTACCGAGGAAAGCATCGGCAGTTAACTGCCGATGCGTGTTGAACATAAACATAAACAGAAACACAAACATATCAGTTTCAAAACTTCTCCCAACTTCTCTCAAACTCTCTCCAATTCTCACTAAAGTCATTTTCGCGAATTGCAAGCAAATCAACCACACATTATCACAAGTTGTATCAATCATTTTAATGATAATGTTAGTTTGCTTAGGTTTAATTTTTAAAAAAATTAGAGTTGTTTGCATGTGGTTAGGGTTGATTTTAAAATTGACAATTTGATGATTGCATGTGTACTTTATGAATTGATAAATGAATGTAGTTGTTGCCTGTGATGTTTAATGATAATGTGGTTTTGAATGGTGCCAAATGAACACAATTTGAATATGTTTGATACTTTGCACACAAAGTGTTTGATAAAATGCCTCAATGACAATTATATTGATTATTTAGTTAGTTTAGGTTATAGAAATGATGTTAATTATAGTTTGATTAAGTGTATATTGATTATTGATTTTTAGTTAGTTTAGGTTATGAGAATTATATTGAATGATGTTTAGGTTATGATGGAAATGATGGACACAAATTATATTGTAATGATGATTATATTGAATGGTTTTAGGTTATGGAAATGATGTTTATTGTACTTTTAATGTGTTTGATTATGTTTATGTTTAGTTTAGGTTTAATGTGTTTGATTAGGTTATGAAAATGATGTTAATTTTTTAGTTTTTTTGTAGACATGTCTGATCAGGGGCAGCCCATTGATCCATCTAAGATGATTGGTGGTAGGCGTGCTATGACACAAAGCCACCGGAAGGAGAAGGAGAGGCAAAACGCACATATACCGAAGAGGTGTAGAGGTCGGAGGGGGGATGGTTCAGGGACTTCTCAAGCTACACAGCCTGAAGAGTCACAGGTTGTTGACCCGTCCCAGGTGGAGTACCTAAATTATCAGGATCAGATACACCACGATGTGACTGATGGTGGGTATGACCAGGATCATATACCAGAGCAGCAACATAGACCAAACGAGGATGACATTGCAGCAGCGGCTACCCCAGCGGTGTTACCTTCGGAGCCTCCCTTTCTTGGTGGACCAGAAAATATATTTCTGCTGCACTCTTATGTCAATCATGTGACATTGCCGCTTTGGTATAATTCAGACAACGTAAGTGTTATTTTTTTACTTTTTTTCCTTAATGTTAAATTATTTTCTTTATATGTGTGTTTGTTTAATTATTATATTAACTTTTATATGTCTTTTTGTTTAAGTCTTTTCCTTATGTTTAATTATTTTCTTTATATTTTCTTTATTTCAACTTTTATTATTTTCTTTATGTTTAATTATGATTTAAATTGTTTTTGTTATGTGCTTTTTTAAGTTTTACATGTATTATGTCTTAGGTTAAAAATACGTGCGGCAATTTAAATTTGTGATTTTTATTTTTGCATGTGTTAAGTTTTATTTTGTTTAGTCAGATGTTTAAATATGGCTTAATTGCAGTTTTAGCCCCCTAACTTTCCCAAAGTTGCGATTTTGGCCCCTAAGAAAAAAAACTACAAAACAGCCCCCCAAGTTTTGCAACTGTAGCAGTTTTGGCCTCCCAAGGAAAAAAAATAAAATAAAATAACACGTGGCACCTCACTTAGGGTGCCACGTCAGCGTAGACCGAGTCAATATCAGCCTTGGGGGCCAAAACGGCCACAGGTGCAAAACTTAGGGGGCTGTTTTGTAGTTTTTTTCTTAGGGGGCCAAAATCGCAACTTTGAGTAAGTTAGGGGGCTAAAACTGCAATTAAGCCTTTAAATTTTTTAAACTATGTTTATTTTTCTATTATTTCAAGTTCGTAAGATGCGTGTTGTGAAAGCGATTAATCATGGGAATAAGATTTTGAGTCTCGGACGTCCAAACGAGCATCAGAAATGGTTTTGGGATCCGCTTAGGGAGAGCGGATTACATGATTTGGTTTACCTGGGCTACGCCACTATGTCTCATGCTTTGCTGATGACATTATGCGAGAGGTGGCATCCCGAGACCAACACTTTTCACATGCCCTTGGGGGAGATGACTGTGACTTTGGATGATGCCGCATGTCTTATGCATCTTCAGATTGAAGGGCAAATGTTGAGTCATGGATAGAAGATGTTGAGACTTGAGGCAGCGGCACTACTGGTGAGGCACTTAGGTGTGTCGCATACAGAGGCAGAGAAAATTTGCGGTACAGAGTATGGTGAGTACATTAGTTATTCGAAGCTGAAGGAATTATATACAAGGAACCTTGATAGGGCTAACAGATTGGTGGATCCAAAGGAGATGGAGGAGATGGAGAGGGTTAGGAAATTTTGTGTGAGGTGTTATCTTCTATATCTTGCAGGATGTTTGTTGTTTGGTGATAGAAGCAACAAACGCATCGAGTTGGTTTATCTGACGATCATGGAGGACAGCTACGCGGGGATGCGTAATTATTCCTTGGGAGGGATGACACTAGCATACCTATACGGCGAGTTAGCTGAGGCCTGTTTGCCTAAAGACAGAGCTCTTGGGGGAAGCGTGACACTGCTCACTGTAAGAAACTTATTAATGTGAACCTTAACTTTTATTTTTTTGTTATATTTTTCGTGCGTAAAAATTTATAAATGTGATTTGTTTGGTTTGTGTAGGCATGGTTTTTGGCGCATTTTCCTGGCTTTTTCAGTGTTGATCTTAACACCGACTATATTGAAAACTATCCGGTTGCGGCGAGGTGGAAGCTACAAAAGGATCATGGAGAGGGGTTGACATATCACTCATTGCTTGATTGTATTCAACTTGATGACGTATGTTGGAGGTCGTACGAAGAGCACAAGGAGATCCAGGGTTTTGCGAAGGTTTTTTGGTATTCAGGCTAGATTATGTGCGGTGTTCGTAGGGTGTACCGTCACTTGCCTGAGAGGGTTTTGAGGCAGTACAGATACGTCCAAAGGGTCCTAAACATCCGACGGATGTTGTAGAGCTGCTACCTCTTCAAATTGTGCAGGCTTTCATTGACTTCCGCACTCACACTCTTAAGGAGCCCGATTGGGGTGAGTAGGCAGGAGAGCAGACATGGCGTATGAGGGATGGCTTTGTGGTATGGTACACTACAGTGTCTCACCCTCAAATTTTGTCACCTCTTCCAGGAGATCTTCTGAGGCTAGCAAATGAAGAGCAGATCATTGCAGAACAGTGGGAGCGGTACGAGGCGAGTATTTGGGTCAGGAGGTGATGAGCATGACCCCTCAGCAATTGTATGCGGCCTTGCAAAATGTTAAGGAGCAGATCGCGCCGATCATGACCAGGAGGCGAGGCCAGAGGCTGAGGAGGCGGCAACAACATCATCAGCGGGACCAGCATCAGGAGCAGGAGTAGTAGGACATTATGTTTTAGTTTATTACTTGTTTTTAGTTATTCTGGGATTTGTTGGTTGGTTTCTTGTAAATTTTCATGACATTGCGCCTCTTGTATTTTGATGACATATTTCTATGACATTTGTTCGTTTTCGTATCATATTTTCAATTTCAATTATGTTGGTAATTTTCTTTGATTAACTTTATGATTTGGCATTGAAACAATGTGTAAAAATACATGTAACAGGTCTGCCTCAACAACAGGTTCTGCCATTTTATGGCTACAGGACGCATCGGCAGTTAAGTGCCGAGGAAAATAGGAAACCGGCGGCAATTAACTACCGAGAAAAACTTTGCCAGTTAACTGCCAAGAAAATTTAAACCGACAGCAGTTAACTACCGAGGGGTATTACAATCTTTTATATGTGTGTTTCAGCCTTCTGGTATGTGTATACAACAATTTTCAAAATATTTTTCTAGTATAAGCCATTAAATACAGTAATTTAGCAGCTTTTTTTCACTGTTACACCTGTTTTAAAAAATAAGTACCAAAATACCACTCTTTTCAAATCAAGTACTAAAGTACCACTATTTTTGTGATTGAGAAGTGGTGGGACACGTGAATGGCTAGAAAGAGGGTAGTTGGTTGTCTTTTTGTGTAATATTTGTTTTTGTTTTTGTTATCATTTAGTTTTTTAGTTTTTCTTCCTTCTTTGTTTTTTTGTTTATTACGTGTTCTAATTTTTTTTTTCTTTTTTTTTTAGTTTGTACGGTAA
>Ga0228710_1009741_pt1 | contig 13174 bp, 12 predicted proteins | sample MedpolnodulmetaG_FD_177995 | JGI IMG/M metagenome (GOLD analysis project Ga0228710, IMG submission 177995) | Root nodule microbial communities from Medicago polymorpha collected in Santa Monica, California, United States - pink nodules | ecosystem: Host-associated > Plants > Roots > Nodule...
CTGAACTCACTCAGACTCTGAACTACTTCAGACTCTGAACCTGAGGACAGTTATCTAGAACGTAAAAGAAGAAGTTTCCAAAAACACAATTCAACCCCCCCTTCTTGTGGTTTTTCTCACCTTCATCATAGAGAGAGGGGTTTGGAGATGAAACGATAATTTTATCTTTGTACTCTAATGGTAATTACAGAATTACCACTGATGTTGTATTTGTGTCAAATATTGTGTCAAGTAATGAATCGAAGTTAAAATCATTCAGTCTTAGACTTTTATTACCGTCACTCTCTTTCACCACAACTTCAAACTCTTCCAACAAAAAATGGGCTATTAAACGCTCATTTTCTTCTTTAGAGATTGTTGTATAAACCACACCATCCAACTTAAGACGCTCCCAACTTTCAACAGACACATGTTCCCTAAGATATTCCACCACCACCTTTCTAACATCATCTGGGCTTGCACCAACTCACATCCCACTCTCAAAGCCTTAATAGAATTCCTCTTGGATCTGGCTTTCACACTTCAATATTTTTTTACTTTTTTTTTTGAGTTTGGTCCTTCTCAAAAACGGGTTTAATTCTGATTTTACTCAAAACCGATTTTACCATCAATTTAACACGAAACTCACCTAAAAACGTGAAAAAGGGTCCAAATAGTTAACAAATGTGTCTAATAGCAAAGTTGAATAAACATAAGGGTTCAAATAGTTAAGTAAGCATCCATACCACCGCCATATTGCATACCAAAAAGGGATATGACTTACTTGACAGACCGAATCATTAAGTAAGTACCTAACTAAGCCTAACTAAGCCAAAATATCACATTAAAAATATGTCATCCATTAAGTAAGTACCTAACTAAGCCAAAATATCACATTAAAAATATGTCATCCATTTTTGTCCATTAATAATCTCAGTAAGAGAATTTGGCATCTACGAGAAGAAAATTGTTTTTCCCACTTCATACAAAACTAAGAAACATCATGAAATGAAATGTTTAACCCCAAATTCTATGGGTAGTTAACTACCGCTGGTTAAAATTCAGTGTTAGTTAACTGTCGTTGGGGTTAAATTTGTCATTTCGTGGTGTTTCTTAGTTTTGTTTGATGTGGGAAAAGCAATTTTCCTACGAGAAAGTTGTATGTTCAATTCATGTTAGGTTCACATTTTTATACATCCCAAAAAACAAAAAGAATTTAACATCTTAGCAGGAGGTTCAAATTCAAGACTTTGGTTATGAAAGTTTAGTTTATAGTATATCAAAATATGTTTATTTGATAAATTTGCTCCTCTACCTAATAGGCTTGCACAATGGCTGCATGAAATGAACTCACGTGATCGAATATTTACAAGCTTGTGAATGAACAACCCAAAAATGGGAATAAATGTTTTGTGCACATGGCTGGTCAAGGGTTCAATAACAATACTTCTTCCATTCCATGGACGAATGCTGATAAAGCAAACAATGAAAAAACAAATGTTACAGTTCGTTCTAAATAAGTAATAAGTTTCAATTGGATAATACTGTAGACTTGAAAATCTCAAGGAAGAGGCGCAACTGTGACGGAACTAGAACGATAACAGGAACAGTAGCAAATGACATTGCTGTTATTATGACTCTATGATGTCCCTTCAAGAGCATAGCAAGTGAAGCACAGAAGGCAACTATCATGGCTACCACGGAGAAAAAAAGCATAATGAGTGCGAAAAGTAACCTTAGTGGCAATGACTTAAGGAAATCTTTTTCAGCATAACGAGCCGTTAGGATTCCAATGAAGAGAAGGACTGAAGTTGAAGAAGTGAAAAGAGATGCTGCATCTGCCATAATAAACACATCAAATGTGATGTCGTGCAAGAACAAGGGAACTCCATTGTCTTGATTGTTTCCACCAGGGACAGTGAAAGCTGCAGCAAACATAATAGTAGTGATGAGTGTAGCCACAAGAGTAAATGAACCAGCTGTATCTTTTGCCCATTTCTCTCCAGCTTTCACCAGCTCCTTGTGGCTTTCTGTAAATAGCTCACGAGGCTTCTTATCGTCAGCATTTTTTGCTTCCTTACACTTGGGGTGCACAATTTCCTCCACTGCCTACACAAAATTTCACATTAAGTTATAGCGCGGTTCAAATTCATGGTTAATTACATTCGGTGAACACTTAATGAATAAGATAATGTGTCACTAATCATTAATCATTTGTAGAACGTAATTAACCACTTATTTAAATGTCATGTATTTCAAAATTGGATGTTGACTATAATAAATTATAAATGTTTCCTGAGTTTCAAATTTAGTTTTTGCTAAAAAAGTATTCTTCTATGATATTTTTAAAATGACAGCTTTTAGTTTATGTATGTATATTTTATCTTTTCAATTCTCTACTATATATTGAAATGTTTGATAAAAGTGCACAATCACTGTTTCCACATATAATTAACATTAATGTGTAAAAAAAGAGACTCAAACACTTATTCATGTTGATATCTCTCGCTTCCTCGATCTCTCTTTTAATAATGAGCAGTCCTATTAAGCACGACACTTTAACCGACGACAAACACACGACTTCTGAAATAAATGGATGGCACACACAACATGGGAGAAAGAATAAAAGCAGGCCCGTGTATAATATGCATCCAATGGTTGTAATATGTCGTGCCAACAAGCAATATCCTTTAAGAGATAATACATAATCTTTTAATAACACTATTTTAATTAACTGTTGAATTGATAAGTATGGACAACCACATTGATATTCGAAGTTTGTGAAGTTATTTAGTTAGAAAAGTTGGTTGTGAAGTTGTTATATTATAGGAGCTAACTTGTATCTCAAGTCATGTAGTCTATAAATAGACAAGCTCACATATGAGTTTGTATTAGAGAACTTTTCAATATACCATACAAGTCTATTTTCTCCTAAATTCTCTCTAATCTCTTCTCTGTTCTGTATGTGAGTGAGTGGTAAAAAAAAGACGGGACATAAGAAATCACCTTGAACCATAGAATTTCTCTTTGCATCTGCATAGCAGGACCGGATCTACTTTCAAGATCAGAGGATGGCCCTAAATATCCTGCCAAGTGCAACATGGAATTTCCGAATGCATCTACACGGCATTTGACTATCTCCTTCCGTCCATTTACAGTTGCATCATGTATGAGTTCGAAAACGGCTTTTCTACGGTTCAAAATTGCATGTGAAAATACGCCTCTTTTATTTTTATCAATGGCCCATAAGAGGTCAGGATTACCCTTTCTCATTGCATCTATAAACTCAATAATCCCATGCTTTGCTGCTTGCAACATTGCATCGTAAGCCAAAGCCTCTCTAAGTTCTGATTCCTTAAACTCTTGAATTCTTTGGTGCAAGCAACTCAATATTTCAAGAGCTACACGGTAGGTCATTTTCTGATTATATATTTTCCTTATTCCTGATGGATACAATTGGAGGGATTTAAAAAAGTTTAATTAATTAATCACAAAGAAGAGAGGAATGATTGTACTTACAATAAGGATAATATTAATTATCAATCTAATATACCTATTTAAACTAGGATTAACAATTACATACCAGAGAACTTTAATAGTACCGACTTCTGAAATGACATGTGAACAAGTAGGAGTAGTCGACCTGAAAAAATATGTGTAAAAGAAAAATGACATATCAACACACATATATAACAGGGACTGGCTTTGTACACACCCTTAGGGTCTGCATTTTTTTAAACGACTAATATTATTAACAAGCACTCAAAGGAGTACAAGACGTATCCGGTGCAAAGCACACAAACGGAAACAAAAAGATCACAGATCACAACAAGGGTTCACACAAGGCTTTGATATATAAAAATTCTTCAAAAAATTTGATATATAAAAGAATTTGATAGATAAAAAACCTACCCAACTGCTTTACTGGCGATAAATTCAACATCCGTTCACATAACCTTCCTAAAGAAACAACATAGAGGATTAATAATCTTCAGAATCGCCATTCGCGTATTGTAGAAAAACTTGCTTGCATGAACATAATAAGCTCTAGAAAGAAGAAGTAGTGTAATATTCCATACCTACGAAAGAAGCTTTGTGTTGTTTTTCCTCTTTGGCAATATTTGCAAGACTCACAATTATCCCGTAAAATTCATTTACTTCTCTTTCAGGTAATCTCAAAACTAAAAGCGGAAGTAGATTAGTCTTGGATGCAGACAGAAAGAAAACAGTTGAATACAAAATTTGAGTATTTATCTTGTTTGATGATTTTTATTCCAATCTCATTCATTATTTACTCCTCAATTTTGTAAAGTTGGTCTTGAGAAGAAAAGTATGGCACAAGAGTGTAGTTTGATGAGTCTTTGGATACACAAGATCGAGTTTTAAAATATTCAGCATAATATATAATGCTTCCAATTTCCAAACAGATCATGTAAAACTCCTTTGATATATTATTAGAAGTAAAGATCATTTATATGTAGTGGAGATGTTAATTTAAGTATAGGATCAAAAGTTTGTATTTTATAAATCACCTTTACAGTTTTTTTAATAGTTATATTGATCATTTATTAAACAATATTTATCTTTATGTATCTCAACAACGTATAAATAATTTTAGATTTGTATAAAAATTCAATTCACCATGTAACATTATAAGTTTGCGAAACTAGCTATTTCACTACCAGGAATTTTAAGATGACCTAATTTGAAAAGTAAGCGAAATGGAAATAGAAAAAAACAAAAAAAACCTTACTATCATTAAAGAATTGTCGTATGAACCCATATCCACTACCACTTGGAAACACAGAAGGCATGCGTGCCAATGCGTATAATGGTTGCACACAATCCGATTCAAAGTGCGATTTGTGGGCAAGAGGCATTTGATGAAATCGTTGGAGTAAATGCAAAGCCACACCTAAGATACAATATTGAATCGACATCAAACACTAATATGAAAAATACCCTTAATTTAATTAAAATTTAGTAACCACGTACCAAATATTTCTGCAGTGATACATCGTGTAAGAAGCAAAACACCATTGCGATAATTATCATCGGCCAGGTCTTCCAACGGTGTACAACTGTAAAGATAACGTGTCATTTCTTTGTGTCCCTTAGCAGCAGCAAGAAGAACAGGGATTTCACCATCATTGGTCTTCATAGATAACAGGTCCTTGAAGACATATACTGTTTCTGACCGTGATATTTTCCTATAAGTTATACACCTCGCTATATCCGTGTTTCCTGTCAGCTCAGCAACAAGAGCTAGTGCCGTGTAACCACGATTGTCTTTCATTTTCACTAACTTATCTTTCCCTTCCTTCACCAACTTCTTCACAATTTCCTCGTGCCCAGCAACTACCGCAATGTGAAGAACCGTCCTCCCCATAGAGGATGTGGAATATATAGCTGTACTGTCCCTCTTAATAAATGAGTTTGCATCTTTCCACTCACCGCTCTCAATATACTTGTGCAGCGATTTATAGTGAAGGAGACTATCGTCCACCACACCTGTAATTTAAAGTATATATATTCCTTCGATTAAAAAAATGAGTGAAAAGCTATTTGTCCATTATAGTGAAGGAAACGTATGTGATAGTCCATTATAGTGAAGGAAACGTATGTGATAGTCTAAGAGATAATATGCTTATGCATGCTTTGTGTCCATTAAAATAATTGAATGTACCGTCTTATGAAAATTTAACTATGAACCCTCTGACTATCAGCACTATCAGGAGGTGCAGTGTAATGTTGCTTCTCTGTTACCCCCATAACATTCTTAAAAGCAAGGTGGTTCAATTTCAGATAGAAGAAAGTTAAATTTCAGATGTGAAATTGTGAGTTTGAATTCGCCTTCCGACCAATTTAATAATATTACAAGCTTTTAATTTTTTGTGTTTTGGTCAATTAAGATATTAAATTTAGAGATGATAAAAGGAGTACACTTATATTTAGTAATAAAAGATCTCTTAAACAAATTGTTGAAACTAAAAGATGTGATTTATCCGTTAGTCTATCAACTATCGAAGTTGACAATGAAGATATTGAAAATTAGAATGCGTAAACAACCGTTGAACGATCCTTTTATGCTATGAAGATATTGAAGATTAGAATGCGTAAACAAATAGGAGATGAATGGATGAGCGAATATCTCGTGACTTATATTAAAAGAGATATGTTAATAACATTGATAATAAGTTGATTATTCAACAATTTCAGATTAAGTACAATGTAACTTTTACATATATATTATTTATATAGTTATTGTTATATATAATTATAAAGTAAAAAGTTTTAATGTGTACATAAAATTTACATACCTTGCTCAATATCTGGATCGGCTTGTAAATCTGAGCTATAAGTTGCACCCAATTTATTCCAGGCTTCTTTAGCAATATGAAGATCTCTAATATGAGTAAGATTCTCTGGTCCACATGTTAGTTGAATGATATGCAAAGCCTTCCCATTCTTCCTGTTCCAAATCTCATATTCGGTCTTAGAACGTGCACCAATTTCAGGAATAGAGGTTACAACACCCCACAGACCATGTCCCACAAGATAGTTTCTAACCAGACAGCTCCAGTTTTCGTAGTTGTCTTTGGTCAGTGGTTCAAGAACTATTCCACTCGCTGCAATGCTTGTTCCTGTCATTCTACTGCTTCACAATCTGTGGTGCAAAAATATGTATGATATAATTACTAAATCATTAGACAAATATATATATGATAAATTGAAAGACAAAATGGAACAAGAGAAAGTAGCATAGTTGGTACTTAAGAAAGCAATTATAGTGTCAGTGGACTTGTAATTAGAAAGAAAATATTAACCTTAAACTTTAAGTTTCGAGTGTGTGAGTGCTCAGTGTAGTTAAGTCAGAATACTTTGAAAGAAACAAAGAGAGCAAACGATTGGATTTGGAAGGAGAAAAAAAAAAGGACGTTAGAGAAAGCGTAAAACAATGCGCAAGTGCAACGTGAGAAAAGTTAGAACACCAAAATCGAGTCAAACTTACACTACAAATTACTATAGTATATGTATATAGATACACTAAAATATGTCCAAATCCAACGTGCTTAAAAGAGATAAGTTTCTACCATTTAATCAAATAAGTCTCGCTATCAGTATATATACTAGAGTGCATAGTGCAATACTAATTTACTTGAGCATATTAGATAAACACTAAAGAAGATAGATGAAACATTATTGGGACACATTAATTATATTGTTCCTTAACCAGTGCCCGAGGGCCCCATAAAATAATTCCACATGACTGTTTAATGTTTTTTAGCGACTGAGCATTGTAAAAAGGTTTTAAAAAGGAATATTTTTATTTTTTTTACTTAAAAGATATCAATTATTTCCTTGTTATGTTTCTCCTGACAAAACTATTCAAACTTCAAATTGTTCAAACATGGTCTGAGGTTTTGTCAAAAAAAAAAAAAAAAAAAACAAAAAAAAAAATAAAAAAAAAAAAATAAAAATATAAAAAAAAATAAAAAACAGTCCGAGGTTATCATTGAAATCAAAAGAATTATCGTTTACTGAACACTAAATCTAATAGTTCAAATATATCAGCTTATCTAACTAAACTCCAAAAAATATTATAAATTTTAAAACATGTTTCGATAACACAAAATGTGGTTGGTCTTTCACATGAAAATACAAATACTAGTTCACACATTTCAATCAAAAAAATAAATAAAATAAGGGGAATTTTAATTTGTGCCTTTAGGGCATAACTTAAGAAACCAAACGTAGAAATTTTTTCTTAAAAATTGTGCATTCAAGGCTTTGAAAATTTCAAAAGTTATCATTAAAATATAAAATTTATTTGTTAATTCTATTCTTAAAAGTTGTGCATTCAATGCTTCGAAACATCCAAGAGTTAGGTCTAGTTTACATAGGCAACCATGTGGGAGTTTTAATTCAAGTTCCACTAACGTCTTTAAAAGGAGTGTAAATATAAATTCATTTGCATGTTCTCTTGTACCATAAAATTTTCTCTAATTTAGATTAAAGCATTGCAATGTCTTCTTTACTTTGACTAGAATATTATCTCTTCACCATAATTCAAGGCTTAATAGCAGTTTTGACCCCCTAAGCATTAGAAAGTTGTGATTTTGGCCCCCTAACAAAATAAAATACAATTCAGCCCCTAAGTACTGCCCCTTTTGCAGTTTTGGTCCTCCAGACCAATTTTGACCAAGTCAATGATGACGTGGCCGCCACGTGTGTAATTATTATTATTATTTTATTTTTTAATATTTTTATTATTATTTTAATTAAAGAAATATAAATAAATAAAAAATAAATAATTACACACATGGCGGCCACGTCAACATTGACTTGGTCAAAATTGGACTGAGGGACCAAAACTTCAAAAGGGGCAGTACTTAGGGGGCTGAATAGTATTTTATTTTGTTAAGGAGCTAAAATTGCAACTTTCTGATACTTAGGGGGCTAAAACTGCTATTAAGTCTTTTTTATTTACCAAAAGATATAGTTCATACATAAAACGTCTTTTAGAATATACCTAGATATCATGACGAATTTTTCTGCATGCTCACACGATCACAACATTAATATGAATATATTATTAAAACTAAACGCATCTTTATTATAGATTTGTTTTGAATATGGGAAATTCTATGGTGAAGTCACTTCTGATGAAGTTAACACTATAATATCAAAAGTGTAGTGAGTAACACCCCACTGTTTGTACAGTGACATCAAAAGTTCAGTTCTCATAGTATCATCAATTCATCAGATTAACAAGACTACACTTAATCTAATTTTATCCTACCTTGTTTTAAGTGTAACACCCCACAAAGTGTAACACCTAAGACTATCACATAATATCATCAAATCTATTTGCATGTTAAAGATGCCAACGATAAAATAGTACCCGTAAGTCCAAGATGTTGCAAGCATTACTAGATGAATTATTATTGATCATTAATCAGTAATCAACAGTTTAAAAATGAATCAAACCTTAAAATCAAAAGTAACTTTTTCAAAAAAGTCAGTTTTCTGACTGCATCATAGAAGCTCCCTTTGAATATTAGTGGATGTCCATGTCCTTAATCTTCCACCTTCCTATAACCCCCATTAGTAAATGTATGGTTAGTGGTCCTTAATTGGTTCGATCATTCACTTGTTCATTTGTGTCTTATAAATAGGACCTATATTGTAATGTAAAGTGGGTTAGGATCCTCTCCATTTGATAAAATAAATGGAAGTACACACTTGTGAAGTAATACAATACACTCTTATGTTCTCTCTTTATTTCTTTCTCTCTATTCTTATATACTTTATAATATCTTGCAATGCTAAAGATCAATTTCATAACACGTTATCAGCACGATACTCTGATCAACTGAGAAAGCAAGAATAATCTCAAAACCATCGTTGGTGTGTTTGGACTTTGGAGCTGTGACAGCAGCTTTTGTTATGGGAGTAGCTGTTAGCGTAATTTATAAATCTCAGAAAAATGTAATGGTAAGTTATAAATCTCAACTTTTATTCCTTGCTTCCTTGATTCTGTTTTTAAGCTCACAAATGTATGTGTCCTTTCTTTTAGTAACTTACTGTAACAAAGCGGTAGTATGTATGCACATGTAGATCGTAGATGTTCAATGCCCTGTAGTGGTACTGTATTGGATGTCTTCTTTCATGTCACATACTTTTTGATTGGCAGAATTTATGTTTTCGAGTGGAAACTCAATTTTTGGTGCTTTTTAGTATGATTTTCTCTTTTGTCAAAATGGGTTGTAGTGCATCAATTTATAGAATTTAACCCAATACAGAGTTTGAACATGTTTTTCCTTTTTGATAAAAAATGTCTCTTCTATATATTATAACTTATAGGCTAGTGTTGGTTGAGTGAGATGAGTGTGAGAAAGGACAAATTAAGTTCCAAACTTAATCAAGTGATTTTTGGCATCTATTTGGTGTAAAGCAAATTAAGCCATGGAATTTCAGATATTATAGATATAGATATGTTGAGGGATTGGTAGGCTCTGTTCCGGTAATCTCCTCTTTTCTTTCTTGGATTTTCATAATATGATAGTGCTCACATGACTCAAATTTGTAAAGACCAATTAAAGTCGCTTCAAAGAAGAAAAAAATAAAAAAAGTGAATTAATATTCATAATCCCAGAAGGATTGTGTAAAGAATGAGTTGGTCTTGATCATCATGTGTAATATAAGTTCATGAAGAACTATTTTTACTAATATTAAAGCACTTCTGAAGGATCACCCAAACTAAGAATTTTATCATTGTTTATGAAAATTTGAGATATGATTCTAGAAGAACTAATAATTTAACATCAAACATTCATGAAAGATGAAATATAATTGTGATGTTTTTATCATTGTCGACAGAGGTTTGTGGTTGAGTTCTTGAAGAACTATATCTTTATTCACATGACATCTATTTGATCCAAGTTATACCAAAAGAAATTAAAGAAAAATTAGTAAGATCTATTTTATCTTTAAAAGAATTAATTTTATGTTAAGGAGGATCGCTCAAATAAAGAAGTCTCTTGATAATTATTTATGAAGATTTGGAATATAGCTCCTGAAGAACTAAAATTTAATATTAAATCATCCTTGAAGGATTGCAAAATTGTGATTTTAATTGCTTATTGTTCATAGAGGTTTGTGGAGTTTTTTTTACCACAATTCAAATATATAAGATCTATTCGATCTTAGTATAAGTTGAACACAATAAAATTTGAATATGCTCCTAAAGTAGCAAAATCGATAAAATAATATAAGAATTGACACAGAAATTATCATTTATATGATACATACGAAGATGGTAAAAGTTTACTATGACTTATGATGATTATGATTTTTCCTACTAATGAATTCTCAAAAGGCATATAAATTAAGAGGTATTGTTATCTATGTCATCACTTTGCACATTCAACACTTATAAATTGTGCTCCACATAATTTCTTTTCTAATGAAGTAGTAAATATTATAATTGTGAATTTGCCAATATTTTTCATTTTAATAGATTAAGATTTAAGAACAATATTGTGTTTAATTGAAAATCTTTTTTAGTTGTCAAAATAAATATAAAATGAAATTTGATATTATTGCTACTTTTGAAACGATTAAGATTTACAAACTAAGTTGTTCTCATACAGGAATATTCATCTTTTGTTGTTCGTCATGAACAGTGAAGAGACCAGGAACAGTGAAACGCTCTTGCGATTGTCATCAACAGTAACCCGTTGAAGGGTTGTTCGTCGTTGAAGGCTATGGCTATCTCCGACCAGCATCACACCTCCTCCTAATCACCGGTTAGCTATTTCTAGTTGCTTAACAGTTGAGTTTTGCTTCATAACGGTTGTTCTCGATCTGGGTCTCTTTTGGGTCGGCGTCGTCGTTTCAGTTCTGGTCTTTAATCGTTCTGTTTTGATTCACGCTGAGTGATTATGATTGTTTGAAGTGTTATGTTTTTGTGGTTTATATTGATGTCATTTTCATTGTTGGTTATTCAATTAAGGATTTATCTCTCTAGTTTATCTAGTTTAATTGCAACGTAGGAGATTTCAGTTGTTGTAGTTGCGAATTGTTCTTCTATTGCAGTTTACTGTTGTCGCTGCTTTGGTCTACAAGGTTATATTAGATGTTTGCAATGGCAGTACCTTTCGTGTGTCCTTGGGCTTGCTTGGCCTCAGATTTGCGGAAGCCTACTACGGTTGCTACTCCGACGGTTTCTACTCGCAGCTTTGCACAAGCGCTTCTCAACAAAGTTGATGTTCCTTTGTCACATCTCCCAAAACCTTGCTTCAAAGGAAGCTCTCTTTCAATCAAAACTTCATAAAATGTTTATCAGTCTGGTTTTGCTAATTGCGACAACTATCTTCATGGGAGATTGGTGTTATCTCGTGGTGATAAACCCTTACCATCTAAAGAGTTGCGCGAGAAACTCTTGCAGTTATGGAAACTCATCGATCAGTGGAAGATGATTCCCATAGGTCGAGGCTTTTTGGAATTTCCCTTCTCTTGTGTGGAAGATTTGAGATGTGTCTGGTCAAACGGTACTTGGAACTTGAAACCGGGATTGTTACGTCTTTCTCGTCGGTCTTCGGATTTTCATTCTTCTACTCAAAAACAAACCCATAGTTAGGTATGGCTGCGTTTTCATTATCCCCCTCTAGAGTATTGGCAACCTATAATTTTGTTTGAGATTGCTGAGGCTATTGGTACTCCTATAACAATTGCTGAGAACACTAGAAACCATGCATTTGGTCATTATGCATGGGTGCTAGTTGATGTTGATTTGGCTGGTTTTCTTCCCGACACTTTGTTGGTTGTAAGAGAAAAGTTTTCTTTTGACATTGAGATTGAATATGAACGACCTCCATACTTTTGTTTCACTTGAAATTCTATTGGCCATTTTTCTGATCATTGTAAAAAGCATATTGTCAATAAAGTTGTTGTTGAAAAGGTTACCACCAAATTTGACCCTACCAAAAAATTCAAACAGAATTTTGTTGCTAAAATGGATAGCAAACTAGTGACGTTTGAAGATCCCTTATTAATGAGATAATAAGGTCTAGAGCGGAAACATCTAGTGTGTTTATGGGGGATGTTATTCTTGAGAAGGAGCTACTTTCTACCACTTCTGTTGAAACTATTCATGTACATACAGTACAAGTAGAAGATGATCTTACCACTGATATGGCTGTGAAACAAAGAGAGGATCAACAATCTAACAAATATCCTGATTTACACATTGTCGGTCCATGGAGTGACACTCTCACTAATTTTGATCACAATCAAGATTCCCCATCTTGGTGTGGTTCACTTCCTTCTACTGTGACTATTTCTGATGAGATTTTAAATTCAAACGTTGCTTGATGGGGTAAATCCACAAGTGCACGGTTTACCGATGTAGTAATAAAGAGTATCGTTTTGACAGGGAGTTGTTGAATTCAATTAACCTTTAACAATGATTAGAAGAGAGTTCAAGTTGAAAAGTTGAGATTTTTAACGGGTTAAAATAATAATAATAAAAGCGCCTTGGGATTATTAGTTCATCATGGTGACAAGTTTCTTTTTAGCCTATCACATCTCATTTCGGTCTCAGTGAGTGTGTTTCTCTAGCAACCACGCCTATTTTCATGGTTGATTGCTATTGAAATCCTTGAAGCTCGAAACTTTATTGTCTCAAGGT
>Ga0228710_1009742_pt1 | contig 13173 bp, 10 predicted proteins | sample MedpolnodulmetaG_FD_177995 | JGI IMG/M metagenome (GOLD analysis project Ga0228710, IMG submission 177995) | Root nodule microbial communities from Medicago polymorpha collected in Santa Monica, California, United States - pink nodules | ecosystem: Host-associated > Plants > Roots > Nodule...
AAAAAAAAAAAATATTTTTTATTTATATATATATATATATATATATATATATATATATATATATAGATGGGGAGGTGGTGGTGATTTCAAGGACGTCAACTATATATATATAGATGGGGAGGTGGTGGTGATTTCAAGGACGTAAGTTGACTCAAATACAGTGCACAAAAGAGTTTTGAAAGCAAATGCTAGTCGTCCCGCAACATTACAAGGGCGCAAGTTTTTTTCGATAAGGGGCCAACACGACTATGTTTGTTGACCTGCACTACAACTCGACTCAAACGCAATAAAGATTTCGAGGACGTAAGTCTACCCAAATTTAATGCCACAAAAGAGTTTTATAAGCAAATGTTAGTCACCCTGTAGCATTACAAGAGCACAAGTTTTTCCAAAAATGGACAAACACGGCTATGTTTATTGACCTGCACTGCAACTCGACTCAAATGCAACAAAGATTTCAAGGACGTAAGTCAACCCAAATTCAATGCCACGAAAGAGTTTTGTAAGTAAATGCTTGTCTCCCTGCAACGTTACAAGGGCACAAGTTTTTCCGAGAAGCGACCTACACGGCTTTTTGACTAGCCAAGCTAGCCACCTTACCATACCTAAGGGGAGAGAAAGATGGAGGGTTGCTAAGTAAGACAAACCTAAAAATATTAAGGTCCATTTGAGTTTATGAAAAATAATTTATGTAAATAAATAAACTTTTACATTGATTTATATGTTTTCTGTAACGAAAATTGTATTTTCAGAAACTATTTTTTATAAACTATATTAACAAATTTAAAATAAAGCATGAACATTTTTAATTTACATAAGTTGTTTCGGATAAGCTCAAAATCAACCTAATCTAAATGGATGTTAGCAAGCAAGTGTATTTCATTTGGGCAAAAACAACCATTTGTTACTATTCAAACAATTTTTCAAATGTTTTATTGAAAAATAAAAAATTAAGTGCAATTTATAAATTATCCTTTGTTTTAATTGGTTTGAATGGGGGCAAGTAATTCTTTTCTTCAAATGAAAAATGCACACTTGCTAACTTAAATCTTAATTATTTTTTTTAAGAAATTTTTTAATGTTTTTAAATATACAAATATCATTTCTCAATATATATATATATATGCATGTATTTACAAGACTGCACTTGTTGCATCATTCACTCTGTAACAATCACCCTCTTAGCATCTGAGGTACTTAGAGAGGAAAAACAAAAAATATAACAAGAAAGAGCTAGAATTTAAAAACAAAAGACAGCAAAAGGCCAAATGATCACTCCTTTTTAATGACTCTAGCAAGTTTTGTTGATGAGAGTTGAAATATCTTAACTCAACTGTTCATGAGGATGAACATATATTGTAGACTAGAGACAAATCAATCATTGGAAGTTCAATTTAAATTTGTCGAAGCTCTAAATTTTTAATGCAACTGATATTAATTAGCAAAATCATATCATAGAACATGCATATACAAAATAAACTTTACAAAGATAAACTCATTGTACTTATAAACTATCAAGAAAACACACGATACAATCCTTCAAGTTGAAACATAGTGCCAAAATATTTTTATAAATAAAATCACTTATCCGTTCATAAATTCGCAAATTCATTCCGAACATTTGTGGAAATATATGTGCTCATCTTCACAAATTCATTCCTTACTTTACCTTTGGCATTCTCAACACAATAACTCATAATCCATTTCATACATATAGGAATTTTATAATCACATCTACTGTCTTAGATATATATAGGAAGAAAAAACATATTCATCATATAGAAATTGTGTGAATCCATAATATAAACCAAGTTTTTTTTAGAAGAATGTGAACCATGTTATGCACAGAAAATAAGTACCACTTTGTAAATCTCAATTAGTTGAACTAAAAACACTTTGATAATGTTTTGATATTACAATATCATGAGGTATGTCTCCATGCCTTCATAATCAGGAGCATCTTGTACAAACACAATATCATGTATCTCTTGATTTTTTATTTTTTTATTTTTTTTATAAATAAAATGTATCTCTTCATTCTTATCTTAAAATATGAAACAACCCACTTGGGTTGGCCTAGTGGTATTGGCTTGGGATCTGGGATTGTGCTCCTCCTTGAGGTCTCAAGTTCGATTCTCTCCGGTGCCAATTTATGTAGGCTAATTTAGCTTCTTCAAAAAAACATCTTAAAATATGAAACCATTAGGAAAGAAGAAGATGAATACCTATTTGGAACAGCTTTTCGTTCACATTTATGGTGTCCCAAGACAATTTCAACGTGAAAATGTAGAAGCTGGAAAAAGAAGCATTAGGCTAGACGCACTTTAAATTGGTTTTCAACGTGAAAACAAACATGCAAATAGTTCCGATCATTTTATTTGATGTGAGCTTTCTTTCTAGGAGTTTTTCCAAATGTAAAATGGCTGTTAATAATCAATGGCTGGAATATCATGTTGAGGATAAGCATGTCACTTCTTTGAATTATATTATTGAACAAGAAGCTTCTAGTTTGTCAAACTTGCATAGACGTTCTCACTTTGTGCCACCATTAAATTTGAGAAACAATTGGTAGTAGCTGCTAAGTTGTCTATGGAGGAAAGGCTAACAAAGTGGGATCTTGGGAGGAACACACTCTTTAGAGAAAAAAAAACTCAATAACATTTGAATCTTTAAAAGACCATTTTTCCTTGCTCAAACAATGCCATGGAAGTCTTAGTTGATAAGTGGACTCGAAAGGAAGGAACACTAATTCACAAGAAATTTCAAATAAGGATGTTGGTAAAGTTGCTCAAACAAACCATTGAAGTCTTGAAGATGCTAAAAAGTTTCTTACGTGAGAGAATTCTTTTATTTGTGCTGAGTTTGCAAGTGTTCGGATAGCGGTACTGAGACTTAGAGAGGCCCTTTGAAGAACAAAAAGTAGTTAAACAAGTTTATATACATAATGTCAATGGAGTATTAGAAGAGTTTACTAGACTAATAACATTGCAGCAAGTAACAGCTTTGAATGATGAGTCCTATAGCTTGAGCATGTCCCAACCCTCAAGAATTTATCTCTCCTAAGCATACCAAGTCCTCCCATGTTGTATCCCTTCTGCCAGGGTACATTCCATGGGGACATTTTCTTATTACTGCATCCAGTATGACTTTGATGATTATAGTGTTGAGATATTGATATTTATTATAGTATATATAATTTGTTAGTATCTTTAGGAATTATGATAGGATTGCATTCCTATTTAGATCATATGTCTCATGTATATATAGTCGGTTTTTCAACCTTTTCAAATGTGAAACATTCATATTCAAAAAGATTAATATTTAAAGAGTGACTTTCACTACATTTGATTAAGAATAGGGAACTTTGCATTACTTTTTGTACTAGTGATTTTTTATTTTTTTTTAATAGAATTTTTAGAAAGAATTTTATGCACAACCCAACCCAAGTTGATTTAATTAATTTGGTTTTGGTGGTGAAAATGCAGTGGGCTAGTGACAATCTGAACAAATTCAAATTGATTGGGTTGGATAGTTATAGTTAGCGAAAGCCCTCCTCGTGAATGCTATATATGATGGAAATAATCTTAACCTAACCCCTAATCCTTTCACAATACCAACACCCACCTGAATTATTTGGTTCTCACTTTCTAACCCTCCAACCCTTCCAGATGGCTGATCTTCCATCTGATTTGGTCACAGAAATCTTCTTTTGCTTACCGGTGCAATCACTCCTCCGATTCCGATCAATTTCAAAATCTCTTAAATCCTTAATAGATTCCCACAACTTCACTAATCTTCACCTAAAAAATTCCCTTGATTTCAACCTCATCCTTCGGTGCAACTCCAATCTCTACCAACTCGATTTCCCTAACCTAACCGTCACCATTCCACTCAATCATCCTTTCACGCGTTATGACACTAACATCTCTCTTCTCAATTCATACAATGGCCTCCTCTGCATCTCCAACGACATCAAAGAAATCGCGTTTTGGAACCCTAACATCCGTAGTAAATATTGCATTCTCCCTTATCTCCCCATTACTAGCGATTTTGAAGATCACATCATCATCCTATTTGACGGTCATGGCTGCATTTTCGATAGCTTCACCGGCGATTACAAATTCGTTAAAATCTCCTGTGTTCTTGATCCACAACACCACACTTACCATTCACAGGTGAGAATCTTCAGCTGGAAAACGTATTCCTGGAAAGTATTTTCTAGAACGACGGACATTATTGTGTCTATTCAAACCATGGGGGTTCTCGTTGAGAATTCTCTTCATTGGGTAGATACTTCTCCTCGCTGTTTTGCATTTAACATAACACAAGAGGTTTTCAATGAAGTTCCTCTTCTTGAAATAATGGTAGCTAACAACCAAATATCGACAATTTATGTTTCGCTTTTGGGTGTCTTTGTATCACTGTGAGTTATTATCCCACTAATAACGTTGATGTTTGGGTGATGAAAGAATATGGATTTAGAGATAGTTGGTGTAAATTGTTTACTTTAGAGGAATCGTGTTTCAATAAATCTTTGAAATCTATGAAGCCTTTAGGTTATTCTAGTAATAGAAGTAAAGTTCTGTTCGAAGTAAATCATGAGAAGCTGTTTTGGTATGATCTCGAGAGTGAAAAAGTTACTTGTGTTCAAGGAATTCCAAATTTCCATGAAGCTATAATTTATGTTGGAAACCTTGTACCACCTATTGATAACAGTAATTATAGGAAGCAAGCATAAGTTGAATTGCAAACTAAGACGCAAGGGAAGGTACTTCTCATACTTTATCTAAATTTTTACTCTATAAGCTATATCCATATGCATTGTGTTCAATGAGTTTCTTTGGTTTTTGTTTGTTTTTAAAATGTCTAGAAGTTGTAGATGATAAAAAGTAATATATATATATATATTGTGTCACTTAAGGTATCTATATTTTGATGTTGAAATATGTTTTATGATAGGTGAAATTGGGCCACCCTTTTTCTCCCAAAATTGACACCGGAAGAAAGCTAAAGAAGGACAAGTGATTTGCAGATGAATCTGTCTCTAGTGATGAAAATTATGTTTTTTTCAAGACTTAGTTACTGTTGTAGAACTTTGAAAGCGAGAAATTTGCTTTGGTGGTAACCTCCATCGGTTTGTTCTTGTTCTCTTTTATGGATTTTTGTTTGGATCCTCTTGATAATTCTTGCAGGTTCTTATATATTCTTATGGATTCTTTATAATTATATGGATTCTTATATATTCTTGAGGACTATCATTTTCTTTTACTTGATGACTATCATTTCGCCGTACTCTCGACGTTCAACTTGACTCACCACCGCCGGAAGTGGAATCCAAAGCATTGACATCTTATGCATATTTCTGTTCCGCATGTTAACAGTCTGCTAGCTTCTGGATCCAATTCCAAGAGGTTGTCGTTTCACCATATCCATAGATGGCGACAATCCAAAGACCGATACACAATTCAAATTCAATAATCCTATTCATTGCTGCAAATTTGAATTGTAAAAATTGGTCCTTAAATTCGTTGGCACAGTATGCATCCACACTACCCTTGCTAATGGACAATCTCTTGGTACATGAATATGATTGTCTCAACCTGCATTGAACATATATTAAAGAAAGGATTACCTATGCTTCAACTGGTTAGTTATATAGCAATTTGCCATGACACATTAGTCATACTAGTCTCTGATTCTTGTTCTTCACAGTCCCGTACTCAACATCAGTACTGATCAAATGGTACGTGCTATATATTGTGAACTTTCCATTCCCATTACCCGGTCACACACTCTGATCCACACCTAAACCTGCATTTGCTGGTAGAATAGACATGATCCGACCCTGCTTTTCTGTAGGTAAACACTCGATTTTGCACTGATGAAGGACTACTATATATCCATCATGTCCGGGTGAACATCTTCTAAAAAACAAAGGAGGAAAAGGATAAGTTCATTTACAAACCAATCAAAACAATAGTTGCCTTCACAATATATATGATAAATCAAAACTATATATCCATCATGTTGGTCTTATAATCAATCAAAAATGGTTATTTCACATAGCCAAGTACTCATTGGTAATTTAGTATGATATAGAGGGATGGTTTGTCACGGATTATAGCTAAAATTTGATGACAATAAACTTTCTAAGAAAATTTAGTGTTTTAAATATTGTTGAGTAATTTTACACTGTAATTTATTTAAGAATATAAGAAGGAATATCAATCTTGTTCTGAGATAGGAATGAGACAACAAACATATGGAAGGAACTGTGTTAGAAAAGAAAATCATCATAAAGTCTTGTAACCATAAAAAGATGATACAAATCATGTCTAATAACATAAAATATCTGTGTGAACTTATTGCACTTATTCTAAATTCTAATATATCTAAGTGAAATACCTTTCTTAAAACCATTCAGTTACCGTTAGTTTTTGACATAAGTAGTTGGAATAGATTGTGAAATAAAGGTTTTGTAATAACCTGCAGATGCAGTTTAAACTTTGATCTTTGGTCCAACAATAATTTATCTTTCCCATTCAACTTCCAAAAGCTATAAAGGAGCAATTGGTATACACCAACAAAATCTATCAGCGAGCAAGAAACAAACGAGCAAAGTCTAAATTAATCAAAGCAGATGACAACACTTTCTATGAGAAAAGATAAAAATAAGAAGGGTTTTAGAGACTTATAATAGTGAGAAAGGGGCGGTTCAGCCGCAAAACAGTTCGTCGATAAAAGAACGTCTCAGTCTGATGCATGAGTCAATGTGGACGTATATGAATTCAAGACCCCGAAACTTTATTGGAACAATTACGAGCACAAATTTAATACGCCTCCGCAAAGTTATTCATGTGTGTGAGTTTCTTCGCGATCTGGGTTTCATGTGAGGGTTATTAATAGATTGAAGACCAAGGAGAAGGCTAAAATGATCAAAAACATGATTGAAGCCACGGAAAATCCAAGACCACATTTTGAGTGCAAAGTTATCAGTGACAGTTACATAGTCAATAATGAAACAGAAGCAAATAGATTTTTTTTTGAAAGGAGAACATAGATGGGTCACACAAATAGTACTCATGTAGGTTGTTTCCAAATAGTTTTTCACCAGCAAACAAAGAAAAAATTCAATTCGTGCAAGGTTGCCAAATGTAAAAGTTGCATTACAATTGATGGTAAAACCAGATTCACATGCATATATACAAAGTCACAGATATATATGATATCTTATCTTTTTTTGTCTCTCTTAGAAATTTGGATCCACTAACTATTTGGTCTTGGGTACGATCCGTGGTCGACGCGTATGGAAAAACATCTCTTTGAAGATGTCAACATTTACGCACGGAGGATACATCTGTTTACCCAAACAAAAAAATCTCATTAGTGAATCATTTAGACTATTATTAATTCTTTGGCTAAAGTGCACTTTCCTCCCTAACTTTCAAAAACTTGCAATTTTGGCCCCTAAGTACAAAAACTACAATTTTGGCCCCCTAAGATTTAGCCCCTTTGCATCTTTGATCCTTTTGATCAATTTTGACTTATTCAACGCCTACGTGGCAGGCCACGTGTGTAATTAGTTAATTAAAAAAATTTAAAAAACCAAAAAATCAATTTTTAAATTAAATAAATGAAAAAAAAGAATTAAAAAATAGAAGAAAAAATAAAATAAAACCCAAAACACTTCTTCATATTCATGTCTATCTTCATCTCTTCCAATCCAACCCAAACAATAAGAAACATTGCCGTCAGAATTATCAGAAATATCATTGTCGCTACCAGAAATTAAATAATCCAGAAAAATTAATCTTTATCATCTTGTTCATATCTTGATAATTTTGTTCATCATCTTCATTGAAATCCTAGAAGAAGAAAATTTTTGCTTCATAAACAACAATCACCCTTTGCATACTATTCTCCATAACATATTATTCAAATCCAAAATGTCAACAATTACAACAAATTCAATGCAGCAATTACACAATTGCTAAACATCTCTTTATACTGTTTTTGGAAAAATTCATGCGAGCAATTACGAATATGCGACGGAACTCCACAGCAAACACATCCTAAATTAAATTGGAGAACAATCACAACAAACACACTCTTCCATATCTTTTTTCAGATCTAGTTCCCCATCATGTTTTTTTTTTTTGAATCGACATATATTGAAAAGCCAAGCACAAGAAGTGCAAAATGGCAAGCTACTACAACTGATAAACAAACCCCTGCCTACTGTAAAAAAAAACGCAACAGCATAAAGGGCATGTGCAGAAAAAATAAGTGCAACATACAGAGGGACATACAAAGCCAAAACACCAAAAAAAAAATAAAGCAAAATACATGCCCACCTTAAATGCCGAACTACAACAACAGAACCTGCACCAACAGCTGAAAGGTCCAAAAATACCAAACCCCATAGTAGATCCAAACAAAACAGCGTCGTTCATTCTCCTCATCCTCGTTGTCTTCGTCATCGTCGTCAGTGTCGTTTTCGAGTTCGTTGTTGGGAACGGCGTCAGAAGAGCAATTGACGGTGGAGGGAAGTTCGGAATCGATGTGGTTGGATTCTTCTTGGTCTATGGTGGTGTTAGTTGTTAGCTTGGGGTTTTGTTGGGAAGGTGATGGGTTCAAGAGGAAGAAGAAGAAGCCATTGGAATGGAAGGTGGTGCTGGTGGCTGGGTTTAGTAGAGAGAAAGAAGGGAGATTGAACCAACCAAACACATAGATCGGAAGAAGCCATTGGAAGTGAAACGAATGGATTTTTTTTTCTTTTTGATTTTTTAATTTATTTAATTTAAAAATTAATTTTTTGGTTTTTAATTTTTTTAATTAATTAATTACACACGTGGTCTGCCACGTAGACGTTGAATAAGTCAAAATTGACCAAAAGGACCAAAGATGCAAAGGGGCTAAATCTTAGGGGGTCAAAATTGTAGTTTTTGTACTTAGGGGGCCAAAATTGCAAGTTTTTGAAAGTTAGGGGGTGAAAAGTGCACTTTATCAAACCTAACAAACTCCAATTTGTTTTACTTCTCAGCCTTATGACTCCCCCTTATGGTAGAAATAAAGATCTTCGAGTTGCTATTACTTCTCAGCCTTATGACTCCCCCTTATGGAAAACCTTAGCAGGTATTTGGGACCAATTCCAAAGACATACGGTTTGGCAGCTGGGAGATGGTCAAAAAACAAACTTTTGGCTTGATAATTGGACGCTCGATGGTCGTTCTCTAATGAATATGTGTACTCAACAAACCATTGATACGACGCTTACTTTGAAGGACACTTTAACAGAGACAGTCGAATGGGACTTAAATTTTCTCACCACTAATCTTCCCCACATTACTGTCAATCAGCTGGTGGCTATCCCAGCTCCTAAAGAAACAGATGGGTCGGACTCCATTGGTTGGACTGGAACAAATACCCGTCATTTTACTATGCAAAGTGCTTATAACCTACAACGAGAGAGATACCATTTTATTGAAGAGAATTGGAAGAGTTTGTGGAGTTGGAAAGGACCTCACAGAATTCAAACTTTCATGTGGATTGCTGCTCATGAGCGCATTTTAACGAATTATCGCAGAAGTAGATGGGGAAGTGGAATATCCCCTTTGTGTCCAACCTATGGAAATGGAGATGAAACAATCATCTATGCTCTTAGAGATTGTGTGCAATCAACCCAAGTTTGGCTTAGGTTAGTATCTTCTAATCACATGACTAATTTTTTTTCTTTAAATTGCAGGGATTGGATCTTTGACAATCTCAACAACAAGAAGATGGCATCACACAAGATTGAGTGGCAAACTATATTTATGGTAACATGTTGGCACTTGTGAATGTGGAGGAATAAGAGCATTTTTGAAGAGGAGTTTCACCGCCCTTTCAATCTAATTGATGTGATTCTCAAGATGGCTACGGAGATTGATAACTGCAAACAAACACAAATATCTGGATGGCCTCAACACACTGACACTATTTTCATTGGTTGGAAGACACCCCAGGAGGGTTGGGTTAAACTCAACTGTGACGGCGCGCATAAAAGCTCAAGTAGTCTTTCGGGATGTGGCGGGCTTCTTCGTGATAGCATGGGAAATTGTTTGAATAGTTATGCTCGTAAGATAGGATCATGTGACGCACTACATGCAGAGATGTGAGGCATGTATATTGGTATGGATATGGCTTGAAAACAGGGGATCACACACCTTCAAGTGGAGAGTGACTCCAAAGTTTTGGTCGATATGGTAACTGGGAAATGTAACATCAACGGGAATGTTCCTACCTTGATTCGGCGCATTCGTGATCTAAAAAACATGAGTTGGCAAGTTCAAATCAACCATATATGGCGTGAAGGAAACAGATCGGCGGATTGGCTAGCAAATTTTAGTCTATCTTTAGACTCCTTTGATTTACATGTTATTGAGACTCCTCCTAGAGAGCTTCAATGTCTCCTTTTTGATGACATTTCTGGCGCTTGCATGCCTCGAAATGTTCGTTTAATCGCTTAGTTTTTTTTCTTGGGCTCATCCCTCTTCTTGTACCAAAAAAAAAACTTCTTTCTCCAGCTCTAGATGCAACAATCATCGACATAGTTAGGAGAACTCGATAAGTAATTGAAATATTTGACAAACCCAAGAATTTTAAATGTTGACATCAAACACATTTGACAAAGATATTTTCAATACTTTCAATACAGAAAAAAAATAAAGATGATTTACATAAACATCCGACAAATCTTTATGAGAAAACACAGCCTCATAATTTGTGCAAGGTTTTTTTAATTCATCATTATCAAATGATTTCAAGGTTCTTGCATTAAATAACAATCCAACAATACTTTCAAATACTTCTAACTGCTCAAATCTATTTTTCTATGAAGTTATTGTCATATCAACAACCACCAAAAAAATGATTGACTCTATAAGATTCACCGGGTGATTCTATTTGCTTATTGTTATCATTCTCATCACGTTGTCCATTTCTAAAGCTACGACACTTTGTTGGAAGTGTTGGCTCTATACTCAAATAAAATGCAAGAATTTTAGCAATAATCATGTTAGATTCAAAGTCTTCATTTCTATATTTTCAATGTATACCTTACACTTTTTTAGGGCCCATATTCTAGACTTATTTTTAGGGTCTAAGACGGTCGTCCTCTTCGCGTTGTCTTATATACGACCCTGATCATATACCCCTTTTATGTACTCTTCACATGTGTCCCTAATATTGTTATCATTCTGATTAGAAGAAAGATTCTTCTCATTCTCATAACACTATTTTCGTTCCCAATACCATCATCATTCTCATTCGCAAGGTTTTATTTCCTTGTCGTTGTTTATTTTATATGCTTAACTTAGAATTAATAGTGTTTATTATATATGTTTCTTGAAGATAGAATAAAGGAAAACAATGTTCTTTTTCTTTATGAAAAACGATGCCAGAGTTTTGTTGTATTAGTTTAGAAATTAGTTAGTACATATCAAACATTCTTAAGATTCTTATATTATATATTTTTAAACATTGATTCATTACATATGTGAAACTTCTTTACCTTAACAACTCCTATTTCAATGCCAACTATTATTCATTTTGAACATGTCAATGAGCATTCTTTCTACGTCTAAAACACTCATTTTTTGTTTTTATTTTTAAATAACCTTTTATGAAATGAAATAAATCAAAACTTTTAAAACTTGCTAGACAAAATGATACATCAACCAAACCACAACGGTAGTTCTTTTTCACAAAGTTAAAGTTAAAATGATTAATTAAAGAGAACCCAGAAAAGCTAGAGCAAACAGAAAACGCACAAGGAAACGCACAAATCCCATAAGTCACTTACTCACTTATAAATATGGAATGAAGCATTACCCATCACAGTTGCAATTCAACTCAAGGAAAAGTAATAATCATTATCACAGTATTGCTTTTGTACTTGATCTTCCTATTCTAATTAATAAAAACTATAAAATGAAATAAACTACTATACGTTCAAAATCATGCAACGACACACATTTCTAATTCCAATAATTATAATAGAATCATTCATACATTTAGCAAAAAGGGTTTCAAAAAAGCATAAAATAACTATATGATCCTTTCAAAACAATAGGATTAACTATCTCAGTTAAAATAATACGGAATAGGAAATTTTGATATTTAATTCCAGATTAATTCAGCATTGAACTAGTTCTATCAGCATTTATGGATGATAATAAAGGATAGAAGTCCTGATGGAGAAAATAAATGACATGAAAAATATCTTGATTAATAAAAGTGACATAAAAAACGATGATCAACCAACTGGCAGTTGCTTAAATATTCTAAATTTTTAATAACATACTTATCCTTACACATAAACTCCACCAGAAAACATTAGTAGATAGATATGCAAAATTATTAACCAATGATAAGCTCTACAGTAAGCTAATTCTCACACATGGTCACACTTGTAAGTTACATTTAAATGTCATAAAATACATTGAGGTTTCTGCAAAATCAAAATTGATTCCAGACTCCAGTACATAACTGTTGATAAGCCATTATTGCAACACATTTTGCTTGTGTTGAGCCAAGTTTTTCCAGAGAGTAATCTTGTGGCTTAAGTTTCAATGCTCGTTCAAAACCTGCAATGACTTTGTCAAATTCTCTGGATAAGTTGTACAGGGGCCCAAGAACTACGAGGACATCTGCAATTCTGCATCATCAGGTGAGATCACAGCTGCATCGTTGAATAATTTAGCAATCTGCAAAACGGAATATCCATCTTTCAAAACTAATAAATAATGATATCAGTGGAACATAAACAAATAACACAAACACACTTAATAGGGAGAGAACAGGGGAGAAAATTTCTCTTCAACACTATATTTCATTCATAAAACTTGATTTGATTAAGAGTAGTGTCAAGCTTCTACACTAGTGTCAAGCTTCTACACTCTTCTAAATACTTCTTGATTTAATTTCTAACATTGCCTCCCTTAAATCAAGCTTTCATCATTCCAAGCATTTTCTTCAATTTGTAAAATGACTCAATCTTCAATGGCTTCGTAAAAATATCTGCAATTTGCTCTTCAGTTGGACAATACTCGATCACCACTTCTTTCTCAGCAATCAACTCTCTTATCTTGTGAAACCGGATATCAATATGCTTGGACCGCCCGTGAAAAACTG
>Ga0228710_1009745_pt1 | contig 13171 bp, 12 predicted proteins | sample MedpolnodulmetaG_FD_177995 | JGI IMG/M metagenome (GOLD analysis project Ga0228710, IMG submission 177995) | Root nodule microbial communities from Medicago polymorpha collected in Santa Monica, California, United States - pink nodules | ecosystem: Host-associated > Plants > Roots > Nodule...
TTGTTTTGTGAATACCTCTGATTGTATATCAAGTATTCAAAACCTTTTTCAATTCTTTGTAATTGTTAAGAGAAGTCTCTTTCTTTTGTGATTGAGCAAAGAAGTCTCTTTCTTGTGTGATTGAGCATAGAAGTCTCTTGGAGTTGTCCTTGAGCATTGAAGAGTCTCTTACTGTGTGTTTGAGCAACTTGTAATTTGATATTACATTTTAGTGGAACTCTCCTTGGAAGTGCAAGGGGGACAGGACTACTTCCCGTTTGTGGAAGAAACCTGTATAATTGCTTGTGTTCTTTCTTTCTTTGTTCTCTTACTTTTATCCGCTGCACTAAGACTCTGAACTCAAGTCAGACTCTGAACCATTTCAGACTCTGAATCTGGGAACAGTTTTTCAGAACGTAAGAAAGAAAAGTTTTCTCACCTTCAGAATAGAGCACATAAAGACTCAAAACCCTAAAAATCTAAACTTTTTAGAATGACGGCTTTGAATAATCAATTAGGTCTTGAAGTATTCCTTATATACTGAAGCAGATTGGGATAAATACTTAGTTGGGCTTCAGCACAAAGCAGATCGGTTCAACTAATCTGCAAAACAAGAATCAGAAACAAATATGGAAAGTCCTAAAATGTCGGAATATTTATAGGATCGTTCCAACCAATAACAAATATTTCCTAAAATAAAAATACTACTTTAGAAATATTCAACAGCTGATTCTTCAAAGATATGCACGTTGCTTGGTCAATAAGATAAGGAAATATTGTTTCCTTAAACAATAAGATAAGTAGGCATGAACCCAGGCACACTGAACCGTGCCAGGATGTTGGAACATTGTATCCAACATCTTACCGAGATGCCTAAACACATGTTGGAACATTGGTTCCAACTTACAATAAGGATATTTGTTTTAGCAACAATGCAGCCAATACAAATACCCAACAATCTCCCCCTTTGGCAAATTTTTGGCTATAACAAATTAAGGCCAAATCCAAAGAATAAAGAGGGATACAGAATACCATTTCTCCATGAGCATGCAACCATACCTATGAAGAAATAGCTAGCACACAGAATCTAAAGAGATACCTTAGATACACTTCCTCAAGTCATCACGAACACATATTCAAGAAGAAGGAGTAGCAGACAGTATCACTAAAGATATAGCAGAAGTGTGCATACATAGAATACCTCAAGAATCTTCAATCACAACTTCAGCTGATAGAGGTATTACACTCATCAGAGACATGCAGCAGCGGATAAGATATATGCATAGTTTCACAAGAGCAGAGGAAAATATGTTGGAACAAAATGTGTTTAGCATTACCCTTTAAGTTTTGATGATAACAAGCTATTAAAAATTGTCAATTGGATATGCAAATATTTGTTCAAGTGTGCAGGACCATAGACAAAAATTTAGTGTCTCTTTAAAGCATAGGTTCTGGAAGAACAAATGAGAGCAATGGAATTAATAAGAAGAAAGCTTGAAACATCTGAAGAAAAGAGGTTCTGAAGACAAGCAGTTCTGAAAAAGCTGACGTCATTAGAAGCACTCTTCTCAGAAGCTGGTCACCAAAAGTTGACGTCATCAGAAGCATCTGAAGATCATCAGAAGCATCTGGAGATCATCAGGAGTTGAAGATCATCAGAAGTTGGAAGAATGAAGAACTTCAAAATGTTGTTCAAATGAAGATTAAATCACGCCTATCATTGCAGAAGATTGGGAGAATAAAACATTGACTATTTCAAATGGATTTGAAGGCATTGGATGCTTATTTAGTTGAGAGCATTGAAAAAGGACATTTGTACGAATTGTACAACCACTATCTCCACTACTCTGTTTTTGTGTCTGCTAGTACAAGAACAACAGCTGTGCCTGCAACGGTGTTCCTCCAGACTTGGATAGGATTTGAAATTGATCCTTCATATGACAATAACCAAATCAGGCATAAGATAATTGGTGATCTGATCAAGTTTCAAACGACTCTATTTGATGTGCTGGAATTTTCAAACGTATCTTTCACACCTTGATATAAAGGAGTGAAGACATGCTGTTTGGATACTCAAGACTCATACAACAATTTAAAGTGCCAAAACTCTGCTGAAATTGTTTCACATCAAAAGTTCACTTAGAATTTCTTATCAAAGTTCATATCTTAGAAATTCTAAACTCTTAGGAGTCTGTATCTGATTTACATTGTGAACACCATTGATTGTATATGAAGTGTTCAACCTCAAACAAATTTCTTTGTAATTCTGTTTGAACATAAGTCTCTTGCAGTTGTGCTTGAGCATAGGAAGTCTCTTAATTGTGTTCTTGAGCATAGGAAATCTCTTGTAGTTGTGCTTGAGTAATTTGAAGTCTCTTGTTAGTTGTAGCAGTGCGCAGTTGTAATCAGATATTATATTTTTTAGTGAACTCTCCTTGGAAGTGCAAGGGGGACAAGACTACTTCTGGTTTGTGGAAGGAACATGTATAATTTCTTTGTGTCTTTCTTTTGTCTCTCTCTCTGAATTTATCCGCTACATTTAGATTCTGATTATCACATCAGAAGCTGAATTCTATATGCTTCTGATTAGTGACTTCAGTAGAAGAAAAAGCTAACACAATTCAAACCCCTCTTCTTGTGTTTTTCTCACCTTGAATTGGTATCTAGAGCCTTGGTCTGTTGTCTTAACACTTAACAGTGTAACAGAAAAAGATCTAAGAAATACATGTCTAGTGAAGACACCTCTACTAGTAGAAACAACAATGTTGTACCATATGATTATGGTGACAAGAAAGCCGAGTCTGGTAAAGTTCCAAAGTTTAATGGAGATCCTGAAGAATTTTCTTGGTGGAAAACCAACTTCTACAATTATGTCATGGGTTTAAATGAAGAACTATGGGACATTCTGGAAGATGGTGTTGGTGACTTAGTCCTTGATGAAGAAGGAGCTGCTATTGATAGAAAGAAACACACTCCTGAACAGCAGAGGATCACTTGTCACTGCTATACCTTAAGCAGAATACATGAAGATGAGTGATAAATCTACTGCAAAGACAATGTTTGCTTCTCTCTGTGCAAACTATGAAGGTAGTAAGAAAGTCAGAGAAGCAAAAGCTCTTATGCTTGTTCATCAGTATGAGCTGTTCAAAATGAAAGATGATGAAAGTATTGAACAAATGTACTCAAGATTTCAGACTCTAGTTTCTAGACTTCAAATACTGAAGAAAAGCTATGTAGCTTCTGATCATATGAGCAAGATACTGAGAAGCTTACCTGCAAGATGGAGACCTAAAGTTACTGCTATTGAAGAAGCTAAAGACTTAAACACTCTAAGTGTTAAATATCTTGTCAGCTCTCTCAAAGTTCATGAGATAGGTCTAAATGAGCATGAACCTGCTAAGAAGGTTAAATCTATTGCTCTGCCATCTAAAGGGAAGTCATCAAAAGCTTTTAAAGTCATTGAGTCTGAAGATGAATCACCTGATGGAGATTCTGATGAAGATCCTACTGAGAAGATGGCTATGCTTTCCAACAAGCTTGAGTATCTGGCAAAGAAGAACATGAAGTTTTTAAGCAAGAGAGGTGGCTACAAAAGCTTCAAGAAAGAAGATCAGAAGGGATGCTTCAACTGTAAGAAGCCTGAACATTTCATTGCTGAATGCCCTAATCTTCAGAAGGAAAAGTCAAAGGACAAGTCAAAGAAATGAAGTTTCAACTCAAGAAAATTCAGGAAGCAAATTAAGAAGAGTTTAATGGCAACCTGAGAAGATTTAGACAGTGAATCTGGGTCTAAAAAGGAAGAAGCTGAAGATGAAGCAAATGTAGCTGTGGGGTTAGTAGCTACACTAACATCAGAAGCTGAACCTGACTCAGACTCTGAAGATGAAAATGAGGTATACTCTAAAATTCTCAGAGAAGAACTTATTGAGTCTCTTAAAGAGCTTCTTACACATTTTGAACTTAGAACCAATGAGTTGAAATATTTAAAAGAAAAATATGTTGATTTAATGAAACAACAAGAATCAACTCTATTGGATCTAAAAGCTTCCGAAGAAGGACTTAGAGGGTTTGACTTCATTTGTAAAACTTATGAAGAGAAGCTCAAGTTTCTTTGTCAGAAGCTACAAGAAAAATGTAATGGAAAATCTTTAAGTAAACATGAAATTGCTCTTGAAGACTTCATTATATCTGGTATTGACAGAAGCAAAGTGGCTTCTATGATTTATGGCATTTACAGAAAGAATGGTAAATGGATTGGATTTTCAAAAGGAAAACCTAATGAAATCAGTCTCAAAGCATGTTGTGATTGCATCAAGGAAGGGTTAAAAACCTTGTTTGTACCTGAAGGTGCTAAGTTTGAAACTGTTGTTTAGTCAGAACCTGAAGCTTCTAGCTCTAAGGCTAAGGTCATTTTAAAGACAAAGAACTCTAAGCCCAAGGCCATGATAACCTCTGATTCTAAAACTTTAAAGATCAAGATTCTGAAGAGATCAGAACCTAGTCCTCAGAGTTTTTTGAAACCAGAGTCTGGTATCTTGAAGTCTAAGTTTCAGAATAACAAAACAGTTGTTGCTTCATGGGAATCAAAACCAAAAGGTGATGAGCCTAAGGTATTGGTTAATCAGAAGCAATCAAACTTACAGCACAAGGTACAAGAAGTGAAGAGTAAAACTTCTAGTACTAACCTCAAAGTACCCATAAAGCAATGGGTACCTAAATTTGAAATTGTCAATTCTGCAGATATGCCTAAGAGCAAAGGAAAAGCAAAAATCATGGTACGTAGACAGGGGTTGCTCAAGACATATGACATGAGATAAGTCTATGTTCCTCACCCTCACAATGAAAGAAGGAGGAAATGTGAAGTTTGGAGGTAACCAATTTGGCAAGATCATTGGTGCCTGAAGATACTTCAGAACCTGATCAGACTGCTGAATATGAAGAAATTCCAGAAGCTAAAATCACACCAGAAGTTCAAGATGAAGTAGCTTCTGATGAAGCTTAAGATGGTTCTTAGCAATCTAATCAATCCAAGAATACATTTAAGTACAAGTCATCATATCCTGAGGATCAAATCATTGGAAACAAAGAAAGTCCTAGAAGAACAAAATCATATTTTAGACAAGAAGAGTCTATAATAGGATTGTTATCAGTGATATAACCTATTACAGTTGATGAAGCACTATCAGATGATGGATGGATACTAGCTATGCAAGAAGAGCTCATTCAATTTCAAAGAAATGATGTGTGGGATCTGGTACCCAAATCTCAGCAGAAGAACATTATTGGAACTAAATGGGTATTCAGAAACAAGCTGAACGAACAAGGTGAAGTTGTCAGAAACAAAGCTAGACTTGTTGCTCAAGGTTATAGTGAACAAGAAGACATTGATTATACCGAAATATTTGCTCCAGTTGCAAGATTGGAAGCAATCGGGTTACTTCTATCCTCATCAGTAATTCATGGCATAATATTATATCAAATGGATGTAAAGAGTTCATTTCTCAATGGAGTGATATCAGAAGAAGTGTTTGTCAAGCAACCTCCTGGTTTTGATGATCTGAAGCATCCTGATCATGTTTATAAATTGAAGAAAGAACTATATGGCTTGAAACATGCTCCCAGAGCTTGGTATGACAGACTAAGTAATTTCTTAATCAAAAATAATTTTAAAAGAGGTCAAGTTGACACAACACTCTTCAGAAGGACTCTTGAGAAAGACATTCGTGTTGTGCAGATATATGTTGATGATATAATATTTGGTTCTACTAATGCATCTCTTTTCAAGGAATTTTCAAAGTTAATGCAGGATGAATTTGAAATGAGCATGATGGGAGAATTGAAGTTCTTCCTTGGAATTTAAATTGATCAAAGCAAAGATGGAGTGTATGTTCATCAAACAAAGTATACAAAGGAGCTTCTGAAGAAGTTCAAGCTGGAAGATTGTAAAGTGATGAACACACGAATGCATCCTACCTGCACCTTAAGCAAAGAAGATACTGGATCAAAAGTAGATCAGAAGCTGTATAGAGGTATGATTGGTTCTTTGTTATACCTCACTGCATCTAGGCCAGATATTTTATTCAGTGTGTGCTTGTGTGCAAGATTCCAGTCAGATCCTAGAGAATCTCATTTAAGTGATGTTAAGAGAATCTTTAGGTATCTGAAAGGAACAACTAATCTTGGACTCCTATACCGGAAATCCTTAGATTATAAGTTGGTTGGATTTTGTAATGTTGATTATGCTGGTGATAGGATTGAAAGAAAATCAACCAATGGAAACTGTCAGTTTCTTGGTGAGAATCTGATATCCTGGGCTAGCAAAAGACAAGAAACTATTGCTATGTCTACAGCAGAAGCAAAATACATCTCAGCTGCAAGTTGTTGTACACAACTACTTTGGATGAAACATCAGTTGGAAGATTATCAGATTAATGCTAACAATATTCCCATTTTTTGTGATAATACTGCTGCTATTTGTTTGTCAAAGAATCCAATTCTACGTTCAAGAGCCAAGCATATTGAAATCAAACACCTTTTTATTAGAGATTATGTTCAAAAAGGAATTTTAGATATACAATTCATTGATACTGAACATCAATGAGCTGATATATTTACTAAGCCTTTAATTGTGGAAAGATTTGATTTTATAATGAAAAATTTGAACATGCACTTTGTGTCTAATTAAATTTGCTTGTCTCTGAATTAGAAGTTAGATTCTAAAGTCATTCAGACGATATAGTCCATCAGAAGCTCTTCACTAAGATTCTGAGGAAAATATATGCTTCTGAAGATAACGTCAGCATCTGAACTTCAGAAGCTGGACTTCTTGCTTCTGAATAGCAGAGTTACTGGAAACGTTGGAAGTTACTTTTTGGTAACACATGTCCCACTAACTTGGCAGTTACTCTGAGGAACTCTGACGTGGCTTAAGTGTATTAGTGTATAACGTAAGAGGGAAATGATGATTTTATGCTTTGAATGTACTTACTCGCGCCCCCTAAGTCATTAATGATGTGTTTGTTTGTCCCCTTCTGAATTATAATCGTTTTTGCTAAAATCACTTAGACAAAAACACACATTACTCACTTCACAACCTACACTTTTTGTTTTTAGACTGAATCTCTGTGAAAAACTCATCCTTTTCAAAACTAAAGCTTAGAACCCTAAAACCTTCATCAATCTCAATGGCATCTTCAAGTTCAACTCAAGGAACCTCCATGCAACTGAATTCTGGTGAAGCGTATCAGATTAAAGGAAGAACAATGAAATTAGAAGAAGATGGTTTGTTCGTACAAGTAGAGAATCCAATAGATTTTGAGTCTCTAAATCATCATGGTATCGACCTCTCAAACTATCTTCTATATCAAGATTTAAATGGCTACTTTGAAATGTTGAATGGTCCAACATATGAGTACTTGGTGAGGTACTTCTGGGTAAGAGCATAGATATATGACAAATATGCTGCTAAGCAAGAAGAGGCTGAGAAAATTCTGTTAGACCCTAGTTTGAAAGGGAAGACAAGAGCTGAAATGGGATTAAAAGAATTCACTAGAACTGAAATTCGCTCCAACTTGGCGGGAATTCCTATAACTATCAATGAAGAAATAATTGGAAGAGCTTGTTGAAGGAAAGTTGAAGGGGCATTTCAATGGGATCTGAACAGTAAAACAAGCATCTGGAAAGAAACTTTTGTTGATACATTGTTCAATGGTAACCCTGTAAGAAAATACAGTGACATGCAGAAGGAGCATACAGTTCTTCAGAAGCTTATGTAAGAGTGTTTTCTACCCAAAGTTGGTGGAGTAGATACACTATCCTTGGACCACAAAGTATTTCTTCATTACTTTGTGAAGTTTGATAAAGTGAACCTTCCAAGATACATCTTTAGTCACATGATATGGGCACTAAAAGAAAGTCAAGACAAGGGTAGAAGCTTCATTCCCTATGGAAGATTTCTATCTGAAATGTTTTATCAAGGAGGGATTCTGAACACACTTCAGACTATTGGTGCAGTATTTGATGATCAACTAGGCACTATGGTTGGAAGTTATATCAATGCAAAAACTCTAAAGAGTATGAGATTGATCAAGAAAGTTGAGAAGCTAGAATTTGATCTCACAAAGTCAATGATTGTCTTTGATTTAATGGAGGACTTCCCACCGATCTCTAAGGAAGATCATCCAGTAGTGATAGCAGAGTATGCTGCTTGGTATTATAAAGAAACAGGTATAACTCTTAACATTGATCAGCTACCTGATACACAGGGTGGAACTCCTCTAAGGATTGCAAGCAAGAAGAAGAAGACCAACAAGAGAGCATCAGAAACTGTTGATATTGAAGAAGCTTCTGAACTAAAGAAGAAGAAAGCCAAGAAAGAAAAGGATGTTCATCAAGAACAAGCAACAGGTTCTGATGTGCCATTCATTCAAGTTGAAGTTCAGGATCTTGAACTTGCTAAGATTCTGAACAAAAGAACAAGGAGTGGCAAGACAGTTGGCTCTTCACAATCTCTACCTCCTCAATCATCAATTTCAAAGAAGAAAAGGAAGCATAGTGTCAGGAAAATGAAGGTTTCAACCTATGTGATAGAAGAAGATGAGGAGATAGAAGCTGCAACTGATTTGGTCACCAGGGAAGTTAAAAGGAAGAAAGCTGCTGATGCTGCTGCTTTACAAAAGGTTCTGGAGATTGCTAAAAATTTTGAGGTCCCTGCTGAAGTGCTGCTGAAAGAATCATCCGGTGAACAAGCTCAGAAGGTAGTAGAGCTAGCAGAGAATCTTCAACAATTGGTGGTGGCTAATGAATTGTTGAGTGCTGCTGAAGAGGCTCAGAAGGAGGATGTTACTTGTTCAGAAGCTGCTTCTTCAGAAGCAACAAGAGGTAACTCTGATTCTCACACTGTCTCTAATGTAATAGAAATAAAATCTAGTTCAACCTCAACCTCCCACTCAACCTCTGTTTCAACCTCTTCAGACATAGACAATATTCCATTGAATAGAGTCTATGCAACCTTACATAAATCCTTATCCCCATCATCATCTACCAAGCAAAAGAAAAAGCCTGATGATGAATTTGTGCCAGTTTATCCACAAGTACTGCAAAGCATAGGTGAAATGTCTCAAATGAGGATAAATGTTTGTGCTAGACTGCCTGCTGATCATCCTTTTCAGCCACCTTTCATTCAACCTCTTCAAAGCATTCCTGCTGATGCAAAGGTTACGAATGAACAAGCAGTCCCTGAGCCAAACATCCCTGAGACATGATTATGTCACCCTCAACCATCAACCCAAACTTGTGAGCCAAACCAAGAAAAGGCCTCTGAATTAGCTTCTGATGAAGTTACTTTAGAAAACCCCCAACAACAAGAACCCAACTCAGAAATGGCCACAAATACCTGCACTGAAACTTCAACTTCAAATTTACCTACTTCTGATGATCAACCTTCCTCATCAGAAAACCAAATCCTTGATGTTAAACCCATCAGTATAGCATTACCTTCTATTGACTATACACTTATCTAAGTTGAACCAGATCAAGTGGCCATTGAACATGTAGTAGATGAGGTTGCTACTTAGAGTGTAACAACTTTACCCTCATCTGCACCTTTTGTACTAGAACACACAATGATCCACCCTATGTACCAGATAGAACTGTTGCTACTGAAGGCACCTCCTCTATTCTAAACATTGGTGAACCTGACCAAACCACTTAATGGTTGAAACCTGGATTTTTGAATCAATCTGAAAGCTCAGTTCAAGAATCTATTCATGATCAACCTTCTGAACCTTTAACTCATATGACTGTTACTGAGAACACTACCACAGACTTACCTTCATCCTCTAACCTAGCTTGTACTCCAATCCAAACTTCAGATATCACATTTCCATCAATCCTTTTGCTAGATTCTATTATATTAAAAGAGGCGTGTGAAAATATTTTTGAAGATCTGAACAAGTTAGTGAAGACAAGGAATAATTTTGTTCATGAAGGAGAATATGTCAATGAGTGGACCTCTTTGAGAAGCAGAGTAGATTATATGATGTGTGAGCTTCAGAAGTTGTCCTTGGAAGCTCATGACAAGGCTCATGCTGATCTTCAACAATGGTTTCAAGGAGTCACTATGAATCTAGAAGAAATTGAGCTTAACAGAACTCTAGAGAAGAGAAAATTGTACTTATCAAATACACCTATGTATCTGGATGCGTCAAGCACCATCTCTTCTAGTGTGCATTCTGAAAATCCAGACATCAGATGGTTGATGTAACAACCCGTTTTTCGCTAGATTTATTTTTTATTTATTTATATGTGTTTATATGTGATTAATTGCCTCTATGTGTATTTTGGGTTAGGATTAGTGGATTTTAGTGTTAGAAGGGTAATATAGTCATTTTAGACTCAGGGGTATTTTGGTCATTTTGTGAGCAAGGGTAAATTAGTAATTTCATGGTGAGGGTTATTTTTAGTGTTTCAAGTGAGAACCATTAGTTTTACCAAGTTACTATTCGGTAGTGGTAATTAGTTTTAAACCGGTAATTATTCGATAACTTTTAACCGTTAGTGGATAGAAACTTTGGGAGTTAGTTTATAAGTGTTGTGAGCCCATTAAGACATTAAGTGGGTTAAGCCCAAATGTGTAGGGACTATATAAGCATTAGTCATTAAAGAAAATAGGGTTACACAATCATTTTACAAATTTTGAGAAGAGGTAGAGAGAGAAAGAGCAAGAGGGAGAGAAGAGGGTTGAAGAGAGAAGCTTGAGGAACCAAGAGGTGATAGATATTCTAGGAGCTTGATTGAAGCTTGGGCTAGGATTATTGCTCATTGAGGTAAGGGGGTTAGATTTCAATCATAATCTCTTAGTTTAATTTCTTCTCTAATTATATGCTTAAGTGCTTAATTGTGAAAAGTGATTATTGTGATTTTAATTGGTGAAATTCGTGCTTATGTTTGGATGCAATGTTTGGGTATATGAATTTGAAGTTAATTAAGTTGTTAATGTTGAATCTTACATGCTTATGATGTATACACATGTATACTTGTGTTTTACCCAAAATTGATGAAGAATGAATTGTTGTTGATGGATTGTTGATGAATTCATGTTTCATTGATGTTGTTGTTGTCATGAAGTGTTGTTGTTTATGGTTCATACCTTGGGTGTTCATAATTACGGATTTGTGATATGAATTGAGTTGTTGATGATGAATTTGCATGTTCATGATATATATAAATGAGTAGTTTGTGAATTATGCTCAATTGATTAATTGTGACATGTTGTTGTTGATTTGTGGTGGAATTGATGACTATGAGTTGTAGTTGTTGTTAATTGTTGTTGTTAATGTCATATCATGGATTGGGTATGAATTAAGTTGTGATGAAGTTGTTGTTCTTTAATGAGTTTGAATAAAAATGGGTTGATTATGATTTTGGTGTGAACTTAATAATTTGAAGTGGTGTAAGTGGGTATTACAAGTGTTATGACCCTAGACAATGTTTTGAATTGATTTGGGAGTGTTGTGGTTGAGTTTAGTGACTTAAGAGTGATTCTTAAGTGAAAAACGCATTGTTAAGCTGATTTTTGAACTGCTGTGAAGCCCAAACTCGGCCACCGAATTGCCAAACTCGGCCACCAATTTTCTGAGCTGTTTTTCCACTTTGGTTCGACAAAAATCGGGCCCCAAATGCTGCAATTCGGCCACCGATTTACTGTCAGGCCAATCTGGAAAACATTTGCATTTTCGCCCTTTTCTGTTTTGAATTGGCTTTTGGTGTAAACATGAAAGTTATAGATAATTTTGTTATCTTTCTAATGGCTTTGGTTTTACTGGAAAATGTTTTGTGGATTTTTAGTTATGATGAAAACACTCCAAGTGGGACTTGAAGAAATTTTAAGGAAACTTAGCAGAACTATTCCAAGTCGACCCAAAACTAATGGTTGGTTTCCAAACTAGAAGCATTAGAAGTTCAATTAAGAGGTTTAGGAGTATTTAACCTATGTCTTGTTGAATCTAACTTGGTTTTGTTTGGAAAATGATTTGGTTTTGCAATATAGAAGAAATGATACGAACTTGTCGTAACTATATGATTTTGATGATTTTGTCGTAGTCGGCAAGTGAAACGCACATGTATATCCAACTACACTCATATGTGATCTAAGTGTATACATATTCGAGGCCCTAGAGTTTATTTACTTGATTTTGGTTCAATTGTCTCAATTATTTTAATGTTGTAAAATGAGAGACGAACTTTGTTGAAAATGGTCTTTAAGACCGATTGCCTTGCAAATCTTTTGTCGATTGCTTTATATGATTATATGAAGATGTATGAAGGTTGTTGGGTGTTGAATATGGTGATATCATAGTATGGTGTGTTTTCTCCTTTACTTGAATCGTGAGAAATTATACGGAGTTGTTGAGTGGTGATAATGTTGTTGATGTTGATTACTTGCATACATGTTAATTGATGGTGATATTGTTGGTGAATGCATATATGCTAAATCATGATGATGAACTATGTTGTTGAATTATCGTATGCAAATGATATTGATTGTTGGTGGTGAATTTATACATGCTAATTTGAGTGTGATTGGCAATGAATGCATGTATATACATATAGCCGTTGATTATAGCCGTTGAGTTGTTGTCAACATATGCATGGGTGATTGAGTCATATGTTCATGCATCATATGTCGTGTCGAATGTTATATCCCTATTGCCATTGACCGGATACTTGTATCCATATAGCCTTTGATTATAGCCGTTGACTATGATGTTTTTGTTGCATCATGAGGTGACGACCTTGGAGAAGTATGGTACCACATGCATCTAGCATAGTCTAGAACATTGCATGCATTTGAAGAGTTGATGAGTTGTGTCATAATTGAATATATGACTTGTTGAATTTGTGCATTGGTGAAATTTGGTGAATGTTGTGATTGTGAGGATTGGTGTATATGTACATTGGTGGATTTTGTTGATGGTTGTGAATAATTGAACTATGCTCTAATTGCATGTCTTACTTGCTTGTGCTTATACATTTGGTGAATCTATATGATGATAACTATTTTGGTAATAGTAATGAGGTGAGAATTGTATATGTATATACATATGATGTGATGATTTCTTTGATAATGATGATTGCTTGTTTATAACCTTGAAATGATGAATTGTACTTGTTGAGTTAAGTATGCTAAATG
>Ga0228710_1009748_pt1 | contig 13165 bp, 4 predicted proteins | sample MedpolnodulmetaG_FD_177995 | JGI IMG/M metagenome (GOLD analysis project Ga0228710, IMG submission 177995) | Root nodule microbial communities from Medicago polymorpha collected in Santa Monica, California, United States - pink nodules | ecosystem: Host-associated > Plants > Roots > Nodule...
TACGGACGAGAGAGTATTGAATATGATCAATTGTGTACATTATATAAATTTCAATGTGTTTTAAAATTAATTTACTTTTTTTGAAAGAATGTGTTGAATATGCTTAAGAAATTCTTTAACAAAACCTAAATATAAAGATGACAGTGCAATAACATCAATTTTATCTTATCTTAAATTAGATCACCAATTATTTTAATTGAAGTGGGTAATCATAAAACATTATCCACTACGCAAAAACCTTAAATAACCTTTTTTTTTCTCTTTCAAATACAGAATTAGCAAACCACAACCCAAATGCCTTAACCATGAAATCCAAAATGTTATTATAGGAATCACGGTGCATATGTAGCTATAACTAGAACATGTGTGTGTTCTTTTGGTTTTTGGTCAACATATAATGTATTCGTCTCATAGGAGGCGATGTATCATCTAATATGGACCATTGGAAACTCGATCTTATTTGTGAACTAACCGACCCATATAAGTCGACAAATGTGTGTGAAAAAGACGGTCAAGGAAGGAAAATATCATACACACACCACACCCAATCTCTCACTGTGTTCATTTTTCAAATCCACAATGTGACAAGAAGATGGTATGCGAAGCAATGAAAACTAGATTAAAAAAAAAAATCAAGAATTTGATAAGTCAAAAAGTTGTGGTTAAACCGAATAAAAAGAGAGCCAAAAACGGTAGAAACTAATTATTTCCAAAATATATTTAGAAAATTACAATGATTAAATAGAGACAAGGTGTAATGCTCGAGTATTGAAGTAATGTAACCATTTGTGAACAAATTTTTATAAACGGTTGGTTCTCTTCACCAAATGACGTAAGTTTCTCTATAAATAGAGACACTTTGGAGGCAATAATTTAGAAAAAGAGATAGAACATCATCTTCTTGTGAGTCAAAATTTTGCCGAAAATAATACTAAATAATTCTTTCTTTTCTCTAGTGCAGGAGAGAAATTAACATAATTTTAATCTATAAACTACCATTGATCGATACGCCACATACCCTTTTGCATCCGGTTGTCATAACTGGTTGGGATGAATCGAACCTAAAGGTTAGTGCATCCCACACACATGCTTTAGAATTTATGTGCACTCTTTGATAGGGAATCATATATTTTTTTTTCCTCGAAACGTAGGTCATTGTTCTACCGATTGAGTAACCAAATCTTGATGTGTTTATTTCACTACTCTTTTCATCTTTGTTGTTGCTTTGTTTGTGGTTTTGCTTTACACTTTGTTGCTAGATTCAATCTAGATATGTTATTGTTGTTACTTGAGACTACTTTAGATCTGAGTGACATTCAACACATCTAAGTTTATTGATATGATATTTTGAGAATGTTTATTCGAGATTATTGTGAAAATTTTATCTAAACATGAATTGTTTGGGGATCCATATTGTTTATCCACTCTTGAAGTGAAGCTAGAAACCATAAAGCTCTACAACGGATGAAGTGATTGGGTTTTCAAAATGTTATCTTTGCGCTGGATAGCCAACTGGCAGTAAAATATATTCAAGAGCCTACTCATGCTCTAAATTGAGTTTTTCTTTTGAAACAAATACATTTGTGCGCAACTACAAAGATTAATCTCTCGAATCAGGTAGAACTGTGATGAGTGTTAAAACTCTCTCAAAAGATTAAACATTGTTGCATTCTCATGACTGAATTATTTTGAATAGTAAATCCATCAGTACTTCATCTAATTTTGTTAGGAGATTAACAAATCATGATGCTTCACTTATGTTTAGGTGATTGGAGCAAATATAAGTAGAAGTATACTTCAAAATCATGTATGCTTTTTTCGAAAGAAAATTGCTTTTCTGACATACATATCTTCACAATGACACAATAAAATTACCCAAAAGCCCCCAGCGGTAGTAAACTACCGTTGAGAAAGCCGGCAACAGTTAACTGCCACTGGTGCCAGCAGTAGTTAACTGTCGTTGATCTGTTTATATGAACATAACAGACATAGGAGTTTCTGAAACTCCATTGTTGTGTTTTTTGATTTCTTATGTGCGAATTTCACAAAGCATAAGCCATTCCAAGCCAATTTCAATCACAAAATCAAGGAAGTGTTTTGAATCCTATTGCATTGGTTTTTTGTTATTGAATTGTTAGATTTTTTGGAATTTTTTTGACAAATTTAGGTTTTAGAAATTGTTTTGATTTGATGATGATTTTGTATTGATTTGTTATATGTTGTTTAGAATAGAATTGTGTTAGAAAATGTTAGGAATTGTTAGAAATTGCTAGGTATTTGAAATTGTTAGAAATTGGTAGGTATTAGAAATTGTTAGAAATTAAATATTGTTTTGATTTGATGATGATTTTGTATTGATTTGTTATATGTTGTTTAGAATAGAATTGTGTTAGGAATTGTTAGAATTGTTTAGGTTTAGATTGTTATGAATTGTTAGAATTCTTATAGAAGTTTTATTGAATTGTTGTAGAATTGTTTAGGTTTAGGTGTAGGTTTTGATGATAGTTTAGGTTTTGATTTTATGAGTTTATGGCGTTGTTGTTTAGTTTAGGTTTTGATCTCCAATTTTTTTTATATAGATATGTCTCAGAATCAGAATCAGGGTAACGTTCAGGGTGATGACAAGAAGAAAGACAAATTTATTAATGACACTTCAGATCTACAACATAACAATATTAAAAATTAAAAATAAAAATTAAAAAATTAAACTACAACTAAAATTATAAACGTATAAACATATATACTAACTAAAATTTATTACAATAGCATAAGTGATAACTTACTTGTGATTTAGTTGAATTTTTTTTGGATGATTTGGTAGAGTTTTTTTTAGAAAGAGAGAGAGTGAAAATTTTGAATTTTTAGAGAGAGATAGTGATGATAGAGTGGCTGGAAGCTGAGTTCTGTCATGAATATGTTACGAACACAACGGTAGTTAACTACCGCTGGCACTAGCTGCAGTTAACTGCTGCCGGCTTTCTCAACGGTAGTTAACTACCGCTGGAGGCTTTTGGGTAATTTTCTTGTGTCATTGTGAAGTTATGAATGTCAGAAAAGCAATTTTCTTTTTGAAATGTGGGGAGTGTGAAAAGTTATTTTGCGTACTTTGGGCCTTTTTATGCTGCAATATTGGGGCCCAAGTTGTGTTACTGTTGCTACCAATGTTCAGCCTTCCTTTATGTTTGATGAAGGGGGTTTACTTTTCCCACCTATCTACTTCTCACGCACCCTATAATTTTTACAAAAATTTTCATGGGATTTCGGATTATAAAATCCGAAATATTCATATGTATAATTAACAATCAGAATCTCTCCCATTTCAGCAGTTTTGAACTTTGTTTTTTAAAAAACAAAAAAAAAACAAAGTAAAAAATGATAAAAACCTGTCAAATAAAATCATAAAAATACCACCCAAAAAATTCTAAAAATCAAATAAAACTAATGCAAATTTTTTTGAGAATATGAAAAATAAAATAAAAATGAAAAATGGGTCTAAACGATGAATTTTTTTATTTTGAGGGACAAAATCTTGTAAGAAATTTCTTCTACGGGATTTTTTTTCTTCTGATTTTCTGGGGAAGTTTCAGAGCAATCTGATCAAGTAGTCTGAAAACCGGATTTTTGGCTAAGAACAGTTAACAATTACCTAAAACAGAAGGATGAGAGTTAGGAAGATTAATATAGTCCCTAATTTGGTTATTCATGTTACAAACAGACTCAAAATTTGTGCTGATACAGTTCGGATTATATAATCTGAACTGTTTTTCCCCTGAAAAAGCGTGTTTAGGGGGTGTTCAGATTCTATAAATCGAAAAAGGGAAGGAACACGCCCTATTTTTTGAGATTTTTGAATCATGAAATCCGAATTGGTGAAAAACTCATTTTTTTATCTCATAACAAAGAAAAATTTCAGTTCAGATTCTAAAATCCAAAAATCATATGGACATTTTTCTCGTAAAAAAAAAAATAGCCTTAACGAAGTGCTTCTTAAGCCAGTCATGCAAACAAAATGTTCTAATTTGGTTGAACATCGTTAAAGGCTGATTTGCTGTCATAGCCATAAATGTTGAGAGTAGAAATGAAGCCAAAACCCCTTTTACTAATAACTAAAACTTGATAATTTAATTGCAACGCTTACTTGGTCTAGTTTGTCCCTACATTAACTTCCTAATTTTGGTCCCCAAAACTATAGGACATCATTCTATATAGCTTTCTATTTTTCGGTGAAAGTATATTAGCTTGTTTGCTACCCAAGATCACCGTTAAATTGAATTGAATAGTATCACAAGGGACCATGTGTAGCCCCAATACACCATAGATCTAACATAAACCTATATAAATTGTACAGTAGAAACTCTTTAAATTAATACTCGGTAAATTAATAAACTCTCTAAAATAATAAATTTGTCCGGTCCCGACTTGAGCTAATGTAAAACATTGAAAAACTCGATAAAATAATAAGATAATAATTTTTCGGGAGATCCCTTTATAATTTTCGGTCCCAAGAAAATCATAAATTAATAATTCATACAAACTGAAAAAAAATATATTACACTCTATTGAAATATGATTCAATAGTTGTCTGTTTTCCTTTAAAGTTCAAGTTTGTTTGAAGCTCATCTCTAACTTTTCTTATTGCATCCAATAGCTCAGGTGTTGTATTTTTGTATTGTATTTTTCCAATGCATATGAACACAGTAGTTACTAATTTACGTTGAGTCACAAGGTTCACTGCAACGTAATTCTAAGAGGCATAGACTAATTTGCCTTTTTGTTTGGTATGTACTGTATAATTACTTAAAAATTCTTTAAATTAATAATTATTAATTTATCGATAAATTAATAACTCTCTAAATTAATAAATTTCTTCGGTCCTGACATTATTAATTTATAGAGTTTCTGTACTATAAATTATTTGGGACTAATTTGCAGTGCAACATCCCCTGCATGACTTAATTAGTCAACAGTATTTGGAAAATAACTTGCATAGAAATTAATTGCCCCTATGAACCCGGCACAATTAGCAACAGTTAGCTGCGTTTTGAAGGTATATGTTACTATCATTACGTCACATATTAAACACCTGGAGTTATCTTTCACCACCCTTTAATCAACAACATAGGAGTTATACTTTATCTCGGTTACATCGGTAAAATCAAATCTTGAGTATATGATTTTTATTTGTTTGCTTTTAGGGTTAAATATGCTTTTGGTCCCTATAAATATATCAACTTTTCGTTTTAGTTCCTCTAAAATATAAAAATTTATATTAAACTAATGTTTTGTTAAAAAAATTTAAATTTTTTTGGGAGAGATTCTTATAATATTATGAATTTTTTTGCAAAATTTCATTCAAAAATATGAATTCTACATATGAGTTTACTTTAAAAGATGGACCAAAAGTGAAGATGGAAAAAATTTGGAGGACTAAAAGTTGAAGGAAAATTTTAGAGGGACTAAAACGAAAAGTTGGTATATTTATAGGGACCAAAAACATATTTAACCCTTGATTTTATACATCAAAAGTAATCTTATTTGAGACACTGTCAGACACTAAATATGAATATCTCTTTCAGTCGAAATTAACATTGGTTTGCTACGTTGTCGGAGTCCACCCGAATATATCCATTACTAGATTGCATACATTTTCAATTTTTATAAATTATTTTATTTATTTTTAGTCTCTAGGCACATTTTTCAATCACTACAAATTACAATATTGTATGCTATGGTCTATCTTCATAGACTAAAAACACGTACTTTGTAATTTATAGGATGCTGAAAAGTGATAACATTTGAGATAATTATAGGAAATAAAAATATATTTAATGTATTTTTAAAAAAAAAAAATTACTTCACTTTGGTTTCGTTTTTATGGTATCAATTGTTATTTTCATAACAATCACAAGAAAGACCAAAAGAGAGAGCAAAAACCTCACAGAAAGTGCATGTAGCCTAATGCAGCAGTTGAACTAAAACCTTTCCCAAAAGAACAAGAAACTGTTCCAATTGAACCCTTCAAACCTACCACAAACTCACACATCATATTCCAATCTAATTAATAAATAATTGACAAATTCTTGATTAATTTCCCTGCAGGAAATGGGAACAGAAGACTTCAGCTTCCCAAAAATTAATGACACTTATTCATATATCATTGATTCACCTCCTCTTTGGAATTCATCATCAACAACCTCTTCTAATAACTCCTACCAACAAGTCCTAAGAGATCAAAAATATTGCTATGAAGAAAATTTGGTCTCTAAGGGTCAAAGGAAGAGCTTTTCATCTATACAAAATGGAAAGAAAACAAGAAGAGAATTAGAAGATGAAGAGGTTCCAATGGATTTATTGTGGGAGGTTTTCAATGAGGATGTGGTTGAGTATAGATCCTTAACAATTGACAATACCAACAATGCTCTTATTCAAACCAAGAACAAGCCTAGTATGTTGGTGATGTTGAAGGTTTTAAAGAAACTTTTTTCCATCAACAATTCTCATGGTAAACCCAGAAGAAGAATACTCTAATTCTATCATTATTTTGGTGATCATGCTATTGGCTTTTGGGTAAGAGTACTTATTCATGTTTTCTTTTATTTTAGAAGAAGAAAATTGTCTTGTTAATTATATATAATTAGTAGTATAGAATTGTTTTTATTCTATGAGGAGTTTATTGGGATAATTGAATTGTGCCTATTGCAATACAATATATATGCATATGTAAAAGTAAATTAAAATTATAGAGAAACTTTCTTTGATTCAGGCAAGTTCAGTATATATGTACCTTTGTTTTATCATATCAGGCAACCACACTTTTGTCTTGTTCTTAAATATTTTGGTATTGGTATTGCCAATTGATGACTGATGCCATAATTCAATTGATTATGCATATCTGTGCAGTGGTTGATTGTGTTTTTCTTTGATTAAGAATAATTTCTTTTGCCTGTAAAAATTGCTTATTGGTTCCTATAGGCTTGGGATAAGATTAAGTAATAATTATAAATGTTGAAATTGTTTTTGTCAAAGTCCTTAGAAAAGGTGGTTCAACTTGTTTGTTGGATCGCTGGGATGGACTCTGTTTTAAATTTGAAAAATTCAGCCTAAAAAATGCAGGTAACTATCTCCAAAGTAACCACTACTGTTGTGGCTTTTTCATATTGTTCTAATGTAGGTTTTTTTCTTCTTAAGCTTAAACTATCTATCGCTTTATTATACTAACTAAATAAGTTACAAAAACAAGACATATACAAAATTCATTGAAATAGAGAATACATCTATTTATAATATATGTTTTGTTATGAACTATGAGTTTTGTGCATACAATACACTAGTATTTCCACCAGTGCAACGCACGGGCGAACAAAGATTTTTTGTGGCGTTAACAAATTATTACTTTGAACGTACCATCAAAATACAAACATATAATGTAGTTGTTAGACAAATCAGATTATGTTGAAATCATAAAATTAAAGATGTCATCGTTTGACATATAATTCAATCTATTTAAAGCAATTACATATTCCTGACCAATAATAATTAATGACTACTTATGTTATAAAGAGACAAAAAAGTAGTCAATACTTTGAAGAGAAATTAATCCAAAAAACAAAATCTTTATAAATTAAACTGTGAGATATTGCAAGTTGACTTAAACGGGTGTGGTTCCTAACGAATGATAGATGATAACATTGCAAGTGATACCGCACAATCTGTTTGATTTTACAACTTATTAAAATGACAACGAGTTTTTTAACACAAAATCCGGCTATTTAGATATCGTGTTTATTTGCATCTTTCACTCATGAAATTGAAAAGAAACCGAGCATTATGAAAGTTCATATTCAAATAATCATTAAAAAGCAGAAATAGAAGAAAAATACAAAAATTACAGAGGAAAGGTAGTTGACATTGCCTCAAAATATAAACCGACAAAGTAATAAAGGAAATATGAGTTCCATTCAAAAATGAGTCCTGCAAAATTTGATTATGATAATGATACTTGCAAAAGATATGAACTATTAATATCCAAATGAAAGGCTCTAGTTAAAGCGTATACATAGGTTCATGAGAAACATACATTTTATTGGTTTACTAAAACGATATTCACAGGCTTACTTTCTTTTAAATTACTTATAAGCATTAAGTTTGAAAGCTACATCAGTATACACATTTTATTGGTTTGATTCTTCGCAATTATTCTGCCTCAAAATTTGCAAGTGACATTTGATTTGAGGATAAAGAGGTAGCTTCAGTTGAACCCTTTTTCAGTATAAATCCCGGAGCCTTCACACACATAACCCCACATAATAACCCCACATGTATGCATCGTATGACTTGAGAAGAAAGGCACGTCTCGAATAAATGTTTATCTAGTAGTTCCAATGGTATGTTTTCAATCCAGAGTCTCCAATCCTAAAGTCATGAAATTTGATGTAGTTACAAACTTTGAATCTGTCATGATATGACACAATTCAAATAGATAAAACTATATAACAATTATACTTAAATGTCCAAAAAGGTTGAGAGAGTGTTATGGGTCGTAAAACCCCTTAATCTTATTCCCACTAATTATCTCCAATGTTATTACGTCATGCTATTTATCTCGAGTATAAATCAAAGTTACCTCATGGTCTATATCTCGAATAAAAATCTTTATCTCTCAGACAAAGATTCAAAATCTGCAAAAATGGAAAAGAAGAATCAGACAATAAAATGCAATGTCAATTATTAAACAAAAGGCAACACTAAGATCCTTCATGGACAATTTCTTTAGTGGTATATCTTCTAATTTCTAATAAAAGAGATACAAAAGATGATCTTCAACAATCATCAATACAAAACGAATGTCCTTCGAAAAATCATATTAAGAGAGAAGATGACCTCATTTACTAAATTGGATACCATAACTCCAACAAATAGGGACTGACACCAACAACTTAAACTAAAAACAGCAGATCATGTCAGATTAAGAAAATAAATAGTGACTACCAACAAAGAAAACTACTTTGACATTACACCATACTCTAATTATACTAACTAATATCTCCATTTATATTTTCTTTTTCCTAAAAGCTCTGAGAAATATTATGTTGATATGAATTATTCAACGCAAAAACAATAAAGACACATTGACTAGTGTGAGTTCCGCAAGCATATTTCCGGTAGTGTGAGTTCTATCAAAATAAACTACATGGAAGCACAATTTCGATAAACCCCACATGTTTTTGGAGGAAGGATTGAGAAATTATCCTAATGAGTGGGTCAAAAAACTAACTATTAATGATAATAAGGGCCGTTATTAGAAATGTAAAATGCCAATACTTTTTAACTATCTAATAAATAGTATCGTAATGTTCCAAAAGTAAGAAACAAATTCAGTCATACTTCCAGAATATGTTATATGATTTGATGAAGTCAAAGTTGATCAACCCGACTTAATTATAGTATTGCATCAATGATCCTCTATTCAAACTAAAAAATGACTAAGATAACAGTGCTAGATTCCTATTATTCCTTGTTTATTAAATAAATTGATTAATTACATAAAACTGATGCTTATTCTTGGTGCACCAAAACAACTATAATTTGGAAAAACAAAAAGTTCAGTCTAACAATTACATCGGCCTTAGCAAGGAAAAAAATTACATAACTAAACTTACACAACTAAATAAGCTTTTTCTATTATTTAGAGATGTGATTTTGAAAAGACAAACTAAATATAATATAAAAAATTAAAAGCATCATCAATGTATGATGTAAAGAAGTATCATTTTAAAATTGGGCAGAGAAAGTGAATTTCTCATTTTTCTTTGTTGATTTGATGAGTGAAGTTTGTGACTTTAAAAACAACAATTTCATCAAACGAATAAAATGACCTTATTCCATCCTCTTCGGTCATAATGTATTGCAAACAAATATATAATGCATTAAGTCAAATAATAATTTGTTTATGTTTACAAAGATAAATTAAAAAAAAAAGTAAATGTTTATAGAAATTGAGGTCTTGTTTGTTTACCCATAGGAGTATTTGTTCTCTATCGTTGCTACTATTCAAAATACACTATGAGGAAGATGATTCGTTAAACCTCTCATGTTCTTTGAGGGGATATTTTTGAAGTTACCTAATGAATGGGCAAACAAAAAAGTGAGTCTTAAGATGTTGTCTATGTTTACAAAGGTAAACAAATTAATTGTCTATTTTTAGAAAGATAAATTAAAACAAATGAAGTAAATGTTTACCCAAATTGAGGCCACTCTAATTTGTTTAACCATAATTGTTGTTTCTCTATTATTACCAACTTATTAGAAGATATTATTAAAAAATATTAAGTAAATTGTGCATCAAAAACAATAGAGATGCTAATTTTTCTAAGGATAAATTGTATATTATTTATTCAAAGAATGATCAATACAAAAAATAAAATCACAATTCAAAAAGAGACTTGGTATCTTTAAAAAACGTGTTCGCATATACACGCGATTGTCTTTCATAAACTTATCATATCAAGTTAAAATAATGTTCACATATAATTCTATGTTACAGAGTTACCCATAGAAACTAAGGAATAATGATATAAAACTTGAAATAAAAATCATTTTCAAAAATCAACTCCGTATACTATCTGATGTGTCATATGCCCTTAGTGACGGCCTTTTATGGGATCACTAATATCTCCATTTTCAGGATGAAGTATCTTTTATGTGTTCACGACCATCTCCATTCTATGGCTGAAGTAGGATTCTTTCATTTGTATGAAAAACGGTAATGGTTTACTTTGCTGCATCAGAAAACATAACTCAGTAGATTGCAAAGATATTATCAACTAATTCATACTTGATACAACCATTACCATCCTTTTGCATTTCTCACCAATTACATTCTATAATTTTGGTTCCAATATACCATAGAGAATGGTATTCTCTTATTCACCTTACTAATAAAGGTGTATTCTGCGATTTGATAAGGATGCTTGTCAAATATGATTTAGTTGTTGTCCATGTACAATTTTGAATTTTGAATTTAGAACCAAAGAGAGAAAATAAAAAAGAATACTTATACTCATTTAACAAAGGCACCAAATTGGGGCAATACTTTTTATATACCTTCCAGAAAATTTGAAGAAAATTGTTAACTCCTACCCCATACTCAATCCTAATAGTTTGTTATCAAGTAAACAATACTGATCATTAAAAGTTCCAAATATGATGCATATTATGAACTAAAAAAGCTAGACCAAGTAAATTAAGGAACATAGTTTATCAAAAAGTTATTATTTCATGTGAATCTAAGCTGAGAAAATTCAAATGTCAGGTAAACAAAAGCAAATTAGAAAGGTAATTGACTTGCATATTAGCTACTATCTCAAGTATCTCAGATGTCAGGAAAACAAAAGAAGGAAATGAGAAAGGTAGACGAGAAATTAAAGTTAAAGTTTACCTATTTAAAATGCATGTTTTCAACCCATTTTATACACATGAATGAATAATGTAAACTGAGTAGGAACTATTGTTAATTGTCGCTCTTGAAGTGGTTTTTAATTGTTCTTTGCATGAATGGCTTTTTATTGTCGTTACGTGGTCATGCCATAAACTTGTGAAAATGACAATAAAAAAATCAATAATGTAAACTTGTTAAAAGATGCAATTCATGTTTCTTGACGTCAAATGATTGTAGAAACATTTTAGCAATATCTTTTTCAATGATTTAAGACACACTTTTTGCAACAAAAAATTAAACTTTTTTGGTTTTGGAAGGAATAGGGTAGGAAGGTGGTTACCCGTGAATGAATAATGTAGGACCGGTGAACCATGCCTGATATATCAGCAGGTCTGGAAAAAGAATTAACCATCATTGGTGAGCAAACGACAATTAAATATGTTCGTTGTTGAACGGTAGTTAATTTCCATTTATGGTAAAATAATAAGTTTAGAGTGTCAGAGAGCAAAACATGGATGCCTAAAGAGCAATTTTCATTTAAATTTGCTATAAAACACTTTGAATGATATTTGTGGGTTGACCCATTAAGTTCAATCCCTAGTGCCTTGATCATGAAAGCCGAGTTGGCTAGGTTATTGCTCATCTCGCCAACAAAATTCTTCTCCAACACTTAATAAAGACCTTCAATATCCCCTTGATCGAATGGGATTCCTACTGGTTGGGGTTGGCCATCTTAACAGGTGTAAGGAAATCTTCATTGAAAATATTACTTTTCTTTTATTAATGAAATCTAAATTTAGGTTAGAGAATGCACAAACAATTATACAATGTATAAGAGAATCATTATCCCCGTTAAAGTTTTTTTTTAAAAAAAAATTTACGTTAGCTTATTAACTAGTATAAAATTTCACACTTAATTCAAGTCGCAACCATTGGTTTTGAAATAGCTTTTTCTGTCCAAGCATGCATTTAAAATGGAGGGTGGTAAACCCTTTTTCCATCTGAAAGTTTATTGTTTAATAAATATTCCAGTTCGAAGTTAAATTATGAAAAGTTTAAGTGTTAATAGAAAAAAAAATGGGAGTGTATAAAGTGGCTCCTAGCCTCCACCCTTCTCAATTGGTAAACCATTTTGGCATCTGAAAGTTTATTTTTTTGATAAATATTTTAGTACGTCGAGAATGTAGTTAAGGAAACTGTTATTCGAACCAAAAGAAGGAAACCGGTAAAAATGAGAGAGACTTAACATAGTTTAAGAGTGGTTTATTGAATGACATGCTCCTATGACCATCCATAATGAAGCATCTCATTTTAATGCTTAAATGATTCTAACTTAAATACAGTTTACAAAGTTGTTAATCATCAAATTTATTTATTTTTACTACATTAATCATCAAATTTAACTAATAAATAAAACAAGTCCATTGAATGTCATTCATAAGTGTTTGAAAACATAGTATGATAGTTTGTGATTTTTTTTTTTGTGGTGAATTTTGAATACTACAAAGGAGTATTATTTGCCATCCGGGCTGGCCCTAGGTATTGACCAGGGGTGTGTCGGCCTAGGGTTTATGGCCGTAGGGGCCATTTTTTTGAATGGGGACGTATATAGCAATAATTGGTTTAAGGGGGTATATATATCAATAAGCGTAAAAGGACCCAAACATTTTCTAGATACCAGTCCATCAGCTGTTTCACCTTTTTTTTACAAACCATCAGCATTTCATT
>Ga0228710_1009750_pt1 | contig 13163 bp, 14 predicted proteins | sample MedpolnodulmetaG_FD_177995 | JGI IMG/M metagenome (GOLD analysis project Ga0228710, IMG submission 177995) | Root nodule microbial communities from Medicago polymorpha collected in Santa Monica, California, United States - pink nodules | ecosystem: Host-associated > Plants > Roots > Nodule...
ATACTACGTCTTTTGTAAGTTCAGTTGAATCAAATCTACGCAACAGAGGTTACTTTGGCAACATGTTGTTTCAACCAAAACAACCGCAATTACTAGACATTTCACAGCAAATTAAATGGGAATGGTCGTAAATTTACAAGGCACTACTGACATAATGTAGGCTGAATTAATATGTTATCACGCTGAGTAACCATAAGGTCACTCGACAACCCTTAAGTGTGAAGACAAATTCACAAGAATTCTAAAGAAGATGCAAGTCACAAATCAAACCAATGTGTGTATGACAATACATTTACATATATCGCATAAAAACAACACAAACATAGCATGAAATATATCCAAAATTCATGATTGGAAGAAAAGAAAAATAACATTATTGTAGAAACTTAATAACGTACAATAAACTCAAATATCACAATCATGCTATAAACCAAATATTCAATTTTAAATCAGAAGAAAATTGAATCTTATATGCCAAAATTATTCATGCTACAATTGATTAACATATATACTTAATGATTCTTTAAACAAAATAAAATATAATTCTAACAAAAATGTTTTCCAGAATGAATGAAACAAACTTTATATGTCTATAAATAAACAAACAAAATTAGAATCCATATTTCTAAAAATTTAAAGAACTAAATCCTTACGTACACTACCAAAAAAAAAAAAATTGGTCATAATATTTTGAGATGTGTTGTTGAACACTATTCAAAAGAGGTAATAAAATTCCATAAATAGTTTATAGGAGGTAATAAAATTCTATAAAGCCTAACGAGTTGTGATCCATTTTCCAACATATAAAGTAAATTAGTAATATAACTATTTTAACACATACAATATAATATTAGTTTATAGGAGAGTATAGTATGTTTGTAGTGTATTACCTGAGTTATGTCATTATGTGTGGGCAAGATAATAGTTAAAGTGGGGTCAACATAGAAAAATACTCCATTATTGGTTGAAAAGGAAAGCTAGGTGTGGGTTCAGCTGACCCCAATGTGCTCTACTTGCATCCGTGCCTGGATGCAAGACATGCAATTTGATAATATAGACTTTGAACTTGATTCTAAAATAAAGATAGATGATTTCCATTCCCGCATGGTGGATGTTACAGAATTTGGAAATATTATTGATGCGTGCCGAGAGCTTTTCTCCACTTCTTTCACAAACTCCACGGTAAAGTTTATTAGGCGACAAACGAATGTGGCGGCTCATGCCCTAGCAAGAGAAGCCACATCCTTAACTAGTCCCATTATTTATTATGCAATCCCATATTGTATTGAATCTATTATTATTAATGAAATGCTATAATCATATTCCTTCAAAAAAAAGAAAATCATTAATGCTTGAATGGTATTGTAAAGCGACATAATTTTGGACAATTTTTCCCCAGAGCTACATATAATTTTGGACATGATTTATCATGCATAAATAAATTCAACGTTTAAATTATGACTGATGCTACACTGACTAATATACCCTTTAACTAAAATAAAAATTTCAAATTAATCTAAAATCCTGTCATCCATCGCTTAAGACTATCGCTTAATCATTGAAACCTGGAAACGTAATCCTAATTCACGCATTCCTCCTTCCAAACACTCACCCTGTTTTTGAAAGCTATTGCTCTTTCTCATCAAACTTGCGTGTACAGAGTCTCGTCGCACCTCCACCTTGCTCGCTCGCCGCATCTCCATCAAATTGAAAGAAAGGTAATAGTTTTTTAAACTATGTAAATTGAGTTTACGTAGTTAATGTAAACTGAGTTTACAGCTAAGTAAACCAAGTTTATGCGCGTGTGTACAAACCAGGCAGGCGCAACAACATAAGTTGTAAATCAGTAAACTTAATTTACAATAACCTCTTTAATTGTACATACGTAAACTTGAATTTACACTAATCTCTTATATACATACGTAAACTTAATTTACATTAACCTAAATTGAACATAAGTAAACTTAATTTACATTAACGCAAATTGAACATACTTAAACTGAATTTACATTAACCTAGATTGAACGTAAGTAAACTGAATTTACACTAATATGTACGTAAACTGGAATTTACACTAATCTGTTATATACATACGTAAACTTAATTTACATTAACCTAAATTGAAATGTAACGTAAACTGAATTTACACTAACCTCTTGTATACATACGTAAACTTAATTTACATTAACCCAAATTGAACATACTAAACTGAATTTATTGAACATACGTAAACTGAATTTACAATAACCTAGGTTGAACGTATGTAAACTGAATTTACACTAATAATATGTTATATACATACGTAAACTTAATTTACATTAACCTAAATTGAACATACGTAAACTGAATTTACATTAACCTAGATTGAACATACGTAAACTTAATTTACACTAACCTCTCACTTAAAATCAAATTAACAGGCATATCTCATACCAAAACAAACAATAAACAAATAGAAACTCATTGAAAATGAAATTCATGAAATTCACTAACCTTTATGAATATAGTACAGATCAATGACAAAGATGTTGATTCAGATTTTGATTCAGATTTTTTTAAAATATCTATGGTGATTTGTGGATGAAAGGGGGGTGAGAGTTCAGAATGATCATAAAAGTTGGGTTTTTAGAAATTTACATAAAGAGGACAATTTTGGTATTATTGTAAAATTTTAAATAAATTTGAGTGTAACTAGAATTACATGGGGTGAGACTAGCAAGAGTCTTAAATTATTTGCACAAAATATTATTTGTAAGGACCTTTTATGTTTTGTAAGGGATGTGGGGCCGAATTTGAATGAAGGAAATGAGAGGGAAAATTGGAGGGAATTAGAGCTAGGGTTATTGCAAACACAACAAGAGAAGGATTATTCGTGGAAGGGAAAACAAGACAAAACCATGATCGGGAAAAGAAGAAAAACCATAAGAAAAAGAGAAAAACGCATTCGCCGTCGTCAACGTAGATCAGCCTCAGTCACCGTAGTTCAGCCTCAGCCACAACCTGAAAAAGTTCCCTCGGAACCTGTCGAAATCTGTGACGATGAATTAATTAACAGACGTCTCCCAGCAGCACCGTCGCAAACTCGGTTTAGTTTGAAGAGAGAAAAGGTTGCTGATTGTCTTCGCCAACTAGGGATTCATTAAATGGCTTCGATGTCCCCAAAAAGGCGGAAATATGTTTCAAGAAGTTTCTGTTTTCGATCTCAATACTTGTGGTAGTGGTATACTTCCTAGCCCTAGTGAATTAAAGCTCAAAACTACTCTCGGTGGTCCCTTCATATTGCAGGTTTCAATTTTCATTCAGTTTCCTGCAATTTATTGTTTCATTTTTTGTATCATTTGCGGAAACTGAACACTTCACATCCAAATGCATTGGCAGGTCGATGAATTTGTCAATATGTTCACTCCTCCGGATGAACAACAAGGGATACCTCCTCCAGGGATTGATAGGATGTTGTTCTTGACGATGGCCGATGGTGTTCATACAGTCCATGGAATGGAGTCCTTGAAGAAGCCTATTGAAGCCATTCAAGTTTGTGCGTGTGCGCCTCTTGGATTAAAGGTTTCCTCGATGCCACCAGTCATCCTTTTCATCTCAATACATACTTACATATATATTGCTTTTATTTGCTATTGGTACTCGTAGGTCGAAATCTCTAATGTACAGGTGTGCAATGGAACTTTGCGCCTGTTTGCTTCCTAAAAATATTAGAGTATTGGGGGGAGGATTAGTTGATGATCCAGTCACAGTTGCTGAACGTTGCACATCACTCATAAATAGGCAAGAACCATAACCATGATTATAGATAGGTTCATTTTCATTTTCAGGTACTACAAATTACCTGATGATCTCATAACAGAAGGCTGCAACAAAACAAGTGGACTGGTTGTTTGTTTTGGTGAAATGGTAATAGATTTTATTCCAACAGTGGGTGGAGTGTCTCTAGCCCAAGCGCCTGCTTTCAAGAAATCTTCTGGTGGTGCTCCTGCAAACGTGGCAATTGGCATCTCTAAGTTGGGGGGTTCATCTGCATTTATAAGCATGGTGTACATCTATGTCTATTTATTCACATGTTTATTTGGTTTTTTGTTACTATCTACCGGACTTCCATGTCTGAATTGTTCAAATCTTTATATTTAACAAATCTGTAATGTGTTGGGTTATTTGAAATTGATTACACTTTTTTAAATGGTATGAGTGTTTCGAGGTATATAAATAAACTCTCTGAAAAGTGAGTTTGGGAATGTAACATTGTCATATTTGGTTAAAGTTCGTGCATTTTGAGGAATATCTTTTACTCGTATTTTCTATTTTTCATTACCATCGAATAGAAACCACTTTAAAACCTAACCAACTATAACTTTCCATTTCCACCCCATTCTACCTTCCCTTTTCTTATTTTTAAATTAAATAAATTTAAATAATATTCCTAGAATTATCATGTATTTACTTGTAGATTGTACCTAAAAATAACACTTCTTGTAGTAGTATTCTGAATTTTAGGAATGTGAATCTATGTTGGCTGAGAAAATGATAGCTTAACTCATTACCATCTGTGTTTTAGGTTGGAGCAGATGAATTTGGGTATATGTTGGTTGGTATTTTAAAGCAAAATAATGTTGATACATCTGGCATGCGGTTTGATTCTAATGCTAGAACCAGATTGGCTTTTGTTACACTTAGAGCTGATGACGAGCACGAGTTCTTGTTTTCCCAAAATCCTAGTGCTGATATGCTTCTGGATAAGTCAGAGCTTGATCATAACCCCATCCAGAAGGTGCCTTTAGTTTACATCTCTGTTTATACAATGTGGCCATAAAGACCTATTGTTTAAGTCTGTATAATTTTAATTTAATACTTATTGCAGGCTAAAATATTCCATTATGGTTCCACGAGTTTGATTGATGAGCCATGCAAGTCAGCTCATCTTGCTGCCTTGAGAATTGCTAAAGACTCTGATTGCATTCTCTCGTATGATCCGAAATTGAGATTGGCACTATGGCCATCAGCTGAGGCTGCACGAAATGGTATAATGAGCATATGGCATCTAGCCGATGTCATAAAGGTAAATTTTATTTGTCTAGTTTTTTACTTTTATACAATACACTTTATAAATGTCATTGCACGCCATTCTTTTTCCTTTCTGAGTCTATTTGAAGTGTTATTTTCTTATGTATTGCAGATTAGTGAAGATGAGATTACTTTTTTGATTGATCGTTGTGATCATTATGATGATGATGTTGTATTAGACAAGCTTTTTTACCCTAATCTCAAGCTTCTAATTGTTACTGGTGGGTCGGAGGGTTGTAGATATTACACTAAGGTAAGCTTGCCAAAGTCATTTAACTCAGATTTTAATTGTCTGAATAGGTTTTATAATCCCTCATTTCATTATTTTCTTTGCTCTTTATTCTGATGAGTGAACTGAAATGTTGGATGTGAAAATCGAATTTTATAAAATTGTGAAGATTAGTGGAGAGCATGCCACATAAGATTGGTTTGTTGCGAGTGAGTCTTAGAAAATGTTGCATTAATTAAGTTGTGTTTAGAAAATGTTGCATTAATTGAGTTTTCCAAGCCAGCAACTCAAATCTTCCATTGTACTTTGAGCTTTAACTTTGTTCATTTACTGTAATTTTGTAATCAATTAAGTGGTTAACATTTGCTCTTAAACTATGTACATCAAGATAGATTCACTTTTGCAAATAATATTTGGGTCTTGCTAAGGAAGCCAAAAGTAGCATGTTTACATTGGTTTCAACAACATTTTGAGTTTTAAAAAGTTAAATTTATCACTTTTCAACATTTTTCAACTATATTTCTATTTTTATCCCCTTATCCAATGCTTCAAGGGCAATGGTTAGCATTCTCCATAGTATTTTTATGTGTATCATGGTTTTGAGGCAGCTGCATATATTTAAACCAGAAAATCAAATAAAACAATTGTACCTACCATCACTTGAATAACACGAAAATTTTTATCCAGTTATTTGGCATGTGTGTGTCATAAGTAACCCTTTAAACCCACAAGATTGTGTGTGCTTTAAGTTCTGAACCACAAGATTGAGGAGAAACATATCACAAGACACATTCTAACTTTGTCTGAAGGCAACAACCATGAATCACTTGAGTATGTTTTTGCACTAGAGCATTATTAGCCTCAATTTTCAATGAGTGCTATTTTAAAGTAAAGGACCAATAATCAATATGACAAAATTGATCCTACTGAAAATAAGTGTTCTGTCAAATGAAACTTTGAATTTACAACATCAGAAAAGAAAGTTCAATTAAAACTAGATGGCTGAGGAAGTTAGCAAGCACCCCACATTTACAGCATTAAGAAATAGACTAACTTGTATGATTAGTTAGTAGTATTACATGAAAATTTATGACGCCTGCATCATCCAAGTGATGATGTATATTGGCAGTGACAGAAATACCAAGTTAAACAACCAAAAACCAAATCAGGAAAACCAAAAAAAGAAAAAACGATTTTATCATTTGAATCTCAAAATCCATTTACTTGCTGTACTTCATTACTTTTTTCTTCCTTCTATTTGTGTTACATATAAGGTGGATAAGTAAGTTCCTCTTATCCTTAGCCATGAAAACAATAATTATATGGGCTTGCTTTTCTGTCTGCTGTTCTTTTCTTCCAATCTTGGTGCTGCAAAAATGTTTAGGGTGAGTTAAGTCGTATTAAGTATAACTATGCGTCTGCTTACCAAGTCCATTAGCCTCGGATGTCCTCATGATTCTTAGCCTCCTCACAGAACAAAGGAACATCCTGAATGTTATATGAAAGAGGGAGATTAATAAATATCAATGAAGAGAAAACATGATATCTCTTCGGTATTAAATCACAAAAAGGCAAACTAACATGAAACTACAAACAAGCAATATTTTCCCGGGTTCCAGAACAAAGTCACAGGCACTATCTAATATAGGAAGTCCTGATTTTTGTGGACTCGTAATGGGCTGGAGGTTTGTGCTGAATGGTGGATTATGTTATGCAATATAAGTATAGGATGTGCAAATAGTAATAAATTGTGATATAATATTGCCTATAGCTTGAATTTCTGAAACCAGTGATATTATAGAACCATGAGAATGAGTGTCCCTGCACATTAAGCATGGGAACATATGAATGCTCACGCATAAAGCCGTCCCTGCAGAGAGACATGAAAAGAGTCTCCCTGCAGAGAGACCAGTTGCTAAACCATTGAACAAGATATTAACCAAGAGAATCAATACAGTAAACAAGCTTTAACCGCATGATTTTTTGTTGAACATAGGAACAGGCTATTAACCCACTCACTTGCTAAACCATATCTGGTGAGAATGAGATTTTATCATAGTGAGAGGGACTTTTATTAGACTTAAAATTAAAATGCATGGCTAAGATTGAAAAGTTCTTTGAGAGACTTCACGTGACCTTTTTAACAACCTAATCCCAGTAAAATTGCAGCCAACAAATTTGGCTTCTCCTCTTGCATTAACCCAACCCACCTATTCTTCTTCCTCCATTAACATTTTCTAAGACCATCCCGTTTCTTCTTCCCAGCCCCTATTAGACTCTTACTTCATGTGCATGAACAACTATGTCTTCTCTCAACCGTGTCTCTTCCTTTATTTGCATTTTTTTTTGTGTTTCCTGTTTTGAACCTTCAGTTTTTCTTTGCTCGCTCACAATTGTCCAGTAAAAACTTTCGATTTCAGCCTAGCAATTGTTTCTATGCCCTTTTTTATCAAATAGTTGAAACTTGGCAATTGGAACTGAAAGTTTGAAGTAAAAAATAACATGAAAATTTAATTATGTCATCTAACATGCCAGATCCCTTCTCTCAAGATGGAACTGGGAGCCGAATAATGAAATTAGTTTCGATAGTGCCATATTATTGGGAAAGTCAAAATCATGGGCATATATATGTACTACCACGCAAATGGCTTAAAAGTATGCATAAAGTTGAAATCTTTGTATCAAATACTCAAACTCAAACTGTAACAATGCCTCTGACTATTTTTTTTTCTTCTAAAGTACGACCAACTATTGCTACCATCATATTAACAATTTAAGAGTCCAAAAATTAGGAAACGGAAAACAGAGGAAACAAGAGAAGAGAAGATATCGTAGTGGTGATGGATGAAAGACGGGACAATGCAGAGATAGAAGCAGTGGAAGAAGCAAGTTGTAACGACAAGTTTTTAAATTTGGAGATGTTGGGGACGGGAAGGAGAGTCGTGTGTGATATATATATCTATAACTTCAATGCAATAGAAAACTAGTTTACTTACCCCCACGGAACATCTCCAACAAGCATCCAATCTCCTTCCTTGTCTTCATAAGTGAGTACAAACTTGGACGATCCATCCAACAGTATTGAATGCCTTTCTCCTCTGGTACTCATGTTGCGATCCTCCCCATTTGATCCTATTGACCATGATTTCAATACCATTAGGGAAAAAAAGTAATAAAACGCATCAAAGAGAAAAACACAATTAATTTATTTTTTTCAAAATAGAAACATGATATAGACAATAATAGAAAGCATAGCATGCTGCATGTACAAGTGTTGAGATCATATCTCAATCAATAACTATACTTAACAACAAAATTTTTTTTTTAATGGTAGAAACAGTCATATTGTGGTATATTTGTTTACATTTTGCCCAATGCCATTGTGCGGTTTGAAAACATAAAAAAAGAAGTTGCTTCATAAACAAAGGAAACAATACCTTACTATTAAACTATATTTAAAGCAGTAACAAAAAAAGTATAAAATGGATAAAATATTCACCATGAAGATAAAATTCTTGGTATCTTGAAAACATGACAGAATTCAATGGAGTGGCATTCTCTTTATTATGATGAGTATAGAAACCAAGAAAATATACCTTTGCAAGTGACGCTTGTAGTTGATTCGTCAAACATGTCCTCCAACGTCTGTGCCAATGTTTCATAGGAACTGTGAGCACTCAAATCAACCTTTCTTCCAATAGGTATCCCATCCATATTTACTTTGACAAACGGGGATTTCCTGAGGTGTCTTTTTTCTTTGATATTAATGTTGTTATCATCATTTCCGTTGTCAGTACTCTTCCTTACCACAGTATTATTATTCTTGCTCTTCTCGGCCACAGAGTTGAATGCTTCAGTTGATTTAGCGTTGGCATTAAAGCTATTCACTCGATATGATCGAAGGGGCGGCCATCCAACTACTTGACTGTTTTGGTAAATTCAATCACAAAAGAAACGACAACCCCATCAGTGAAGGACTGAGAAAATAAACCAGTAAATATTTGATTAATTTGTTCTTCTACGGAAGGGGCCAGCATGATACCACATACACTCCCTTCTTACCTAGCATATATCTGCCAGACTACCACTGATTATAAGATATAATTTCCCCTTTACATTTTTTAAGTAGCTGAATCAAATTAAAAGGAAACTCTTAATTATGCATTAGATGAAATGTTTAGAATTGGAACAATAATTAACTAATCAAGAATCAATGCCATATAAGTTCAGTTAAATCTACAGAAAATTACAGCATTATTGGTCTTCAGAGTTGAATATTACAGCGTTGAGAATTAATGGTGTGAATCTATGACACATAAATGCAACCATATATGTCTAGATCATCTTAAAACATAGATAGTAAGTTGAAAATACCATTATCATCCCTCCTCACATCACAGTTACTATCAACTAAACCCTCTTGCAGATTAATACAAAAAATAAAATAAAAAATCCTCTTGCAGATTACAGCAATACAGAAACAAAAAGAGTTATCATACATAGCCAATCAAGTAAAATCAAATTGGTTTCTCTTAACCCCTAAAGTCATTGTCTTTGAAATTTCCAAACCAATTCCAGCCTATTGAATTGAATTGAATTTCTAACACCATGTGACCCTTAATTCCACAAACTAGCAACAAAAAAACTAAATTTTGGACAGACATACAAACAAGACCCCATATGGGCCATATCTATGAATATGCTACAACACCAGATATGATCAAATCATAACATTGATCATGCAACATAATAATCTACTAAAACAAAATATAAAAAGGAAAATTTAGATGGTAATTAAACCTGGGACGGTTGGTAGCATCAAGAGAATCAGCAGGTCTTTTGGTTCCAGCAGAGGAAGGTGAAGAAGGAGAAAAATCCTTAGCAGTGAAAATTCTAGCATAAGAACCATGATGATGGTAGTTATGTGATTTTGCAGGGTGAGAAAGGCTCAACCCAAGACCCAATTCAAGCTCAGACTCATCTGGGCTAGAAGAATCCTCAGAAGAAAGTGTCAAGTTTTCATCTTTAGACATAGTAGACATGACCCAACACAAAAAAATCAACTGGGTAGTGAAAAAATTTGATTTTTTTGAAGAAGAGAAAGAAAAGAAAAGGGTGGATGAGTTTGAAGGGTGTAGAGAGAGTAATAAATGGTTAGGTGAGAAGAATGAATAGTGTGAAGTTGAAGAGAAAGAGAAAGAGAAGGAGAAGAAGGAAAGGAAAAGAGTGTGGGCCCCACGTGTCTGGTCTAGTTTGTTTGTGCGTCCATCAATGAATGGTTTTGCTTTAAATTGGTGGTACAACTTTTCTATCTTTCTTTCCTCTTCTTCTAGATTCTCTCTCTTGTCTTTGTCTTTGTCTACACTCTACGCTCTGCTCTGCTCTGCTCTGCTAGCATTTTCAATTTCTCCTCCTTAATCATATCGCACAAATTCATTTTTCTCTGTCAAACTAACTACAAATTAAATAAATTGATACATTGTTCATATAAAAAATTTAAAATTCTCGAGTAATCATTTTTTTTAACTTTATTATTTGGTCGAATGATCGACTAATTTGATTGGTTCAATCTCACTCTTGCGAAGACCTCGTTTAAACCTAAAGCAATACTTTCTATGGACAAACCTACCAAAATTTTCAAACATATTTTCGACAGTTTTGGCCATTGCTATTGTCAAAATAACCGTCAGAAATTATCGTGTGCTTTAAATTGCTTGTAAGTCCATGATTTCTTGTTGTATATTATAAATTTGCTAACATTTCGAATAATTAATTTTCAAAGTATTGAAGTGTATTGTTATAAAATATAATTGAAAGATGATATCATGTAATTCGATAATATAAATGTCATGGAAAATAACAAAATGAGGTTTAATATATCATTGATCAGTTTGTTCGTTAGTATGTTTAAATATATGATAAATTAATTATTTATTTAAATAAGTTCATGTGAAATAAGTCTTTAAGCAGGCTAACAAGTTGTAACAGACTTTCAAAAAAGTCGGTCTTAGGCCTAAAAAGATGTCTATGACAGATTACATGTGAGACCTAAGTCTTTGATATTTTGACCAAATTAGACTTAGTTTTTATAACACCTGACCCTGACCAACTTATAGTTTGGTCTTTGATTAAATCTAAATATGAGGGATTCTTCAACAATTTATATCAATGGAGTACTCGGCCACTTAGATTGTGTGACCATTACCTAAAATTTGATTGTGCTTTTGGATTGTTTGATATGCTAAAAGATTAAGTATGATACTAAACAACACAATATAAGACCAAAACTATTATGTTACTGAACATTTTTTTGTCTTAAATGATGTTTAGTGAACAAAATGTTATTTTGGTATTTTAGACAACTTGTAATTTGGATAAAAAATTACGTTGTGGTTTAGTGAGAAACAAGAATTTCAGTTTTTGTCATATTCATTTCCCCCAAATTTGTCATATCGTCAGAACAATTTTAAAATCAAATACAGTATAACTGGAGTTGTTTTATCTTGTCCCTTGTTTAGGTTGGTAGTGTCATTGTGTTTTGGTGTTTTTGTTCTTTTGTATCTTTTCAATCTTAGCACTTCATGTATTTTGATTGTTCTATTGAAAATATAAATTATTAAACTTTTACAACATTAAATACACGAGTTTCAAAAATTAATTTTATCTTTTTTTTAACTTGTGTTTTAGGTGCATAAGTTAACATTTTCTTCGTCTATCTTAAAGGGAGAACTTTCTTTAAAAAAAAAATTCTTAGATGGAGTACTATTATTATTTAATGAAGGATTTTTTTATAATGGTAAATTTGCACATGTTAAAAAGTTCAAAATAATAAGTTTGTTTTAAAACTAGTGTACTAATTAATTGTTGTTTTTTCAAATAAAATTGTTACTTTTAGTTTCTTTAACATGTGTAATATTATACTATAATAGACAAACCTTTTCATGAAGGAGAATGTTAACCAGTGTCTCAAGGGCATTGGTTAATCCTTTAAAACAAATAAGTTTTTATGAAGAAGTTGTGTAATCATTGCTTGATCGAAAGTATGTTAACAATTGCTCTGAGAACACTGATTAGCAAAATCCTTTATCGAAAACCTTGTGGTTTTTTTATTACAAATTTCCTACCGCTAATTAAATGACACATGTCCAAAGTTTGTGATTATTGATTTTTTTTTCCTGCAGATATACAGAGCGAGCGAAGATATGAGATGAGATATTGGCGAGAAAATGGATATGGTAGAATCAAAACAGAAAAGATATGCAAGTGTGGTAGGACCCAGGGGACCAACATACATGCGTTCCAAACGACAAGCCGACAAAGGAGGGGACCAAACATCACACGGCTCGGGAAAAGAAACATAGCCTGTCATTTTCTCAAGAAAAACCTGTTAAGTATGGTGGCCGTGTGGAATGGGGACATCACACCACACCTCACCATCAGGTCGTGACCCATTCCTCTTGCTTTGCCTATAAAATCATCCATGTTTTGTGTAGACATGGAGATAAAATAAGAAGTCTATAAGGCTAGACAAAGTGAGTGAGAAAAATAAAGATTTTTGAAAGAAATAGAAACATTTACTACTTATTTCATTTGATTATAGAGCAAGCAAAAGAAGGGTCTCCTCTCTAATGATATTTATTTAGGAAGAAACGAATGATCCAAAAAGCACTTATAATTAAAGGAAGAGTGTATAAAATAATACTCCGTATATTAGAAGGGAACTTCTACGGTACACCTGCAAATTATGGTGTACCGGTACTCTTACTTTAAAAAATCTATAAATTAATCATCATTTTTATGAAATAAAGAGCTATTTGTATTTTAGAAAATATCATTTCATAAGAAAAAACATTATTTCATTGTT
>Ga0228710_1009751_pt1 | contig 13162 bp, 14 predicted proteins | sample MedpolnodulmetaG_FD_177995 | JGI IMG/M metagenome (GOLD analysis project Ga0228710, IMG submission 177995) | Root nodule microbial communities from Medicago polymorpha collected in Santa Monica, California, United States - pink nodules | ecosystem: Host-associated > Plants > Roots > Nodule...
GTAGCATTAGTATATTATTACTTGATGAACTCGTATGTTATTTTATATAGACATGTAAGTGCCCGTTTTTTTTGTCTCAGATTGTGGATTTTATCTCTTCTTACCCTCGTTTTTTCAGACTTTGTTACGGTTATGTTGGCATGATGCTTATTTTTCTTGATATATATATTATATAACTTCACCAATATAATATACTTTCACTCTATGTTTAGGTTCACCTGTGCATGTCTAAGGGAGAGACTTTTCCAAATTTGCATGGACAGCTTGATGTGACAGGGTTGGACTTCCAACTATTAGATGCTCCATCAAGTTTTTCTGTATGTCTTCCCTTACTCTCCTCATTTGACACTTCATTTCCTTATATTTCATACGATATATATGCATCAGCTTGAGGGAGAGTGTTGTTCAGAAGTTGAGATATGTTGGGAGATGTTTTCTTCCTTTTTATCTTCTATCTAAATATTCTGTATATAATTATGGTGTTATTAGGACAGATACAGGATATATTTAATCCCTTTAATTAAGGGGTTCTATGTCTACAGTATTATCGTTATAAATATATATGGCTGAGAGTTAATCTCTCAAGCTCACTCGGTACCAAATTGTAGGACATGGACGCACTTAAAAGTTAGGTTATGTCTAAGTCATAAAACTGACTTGCAAGATGAGGGATGCCTCCCACTTAAAAACATATTTTTAGGCCGCATCTCATCCAATACGAGACTCTAAACACACCCCTACGATACCACGATTGAACATCTAGAGCATAAAATATGATTTTATCCCCATGCTCATTGTGTAGTTCATGCAGGCATTTAGGTCTGCAATTTTACTAAATGTATTCATGTAGATGAGCATGAAACTAAAATGTGATATTACCCCCATGCTAATTGTGTCTTTTGTATTTTGTTTCAGAACATATCAACGAGTTTATGTTTTCGCGGTCAAAGAATATTTTTACACAATGCAAATGGCCGGTTTGGCAGTGTTCCTCTGGAAGCATCAGGAGACTTTGGCATTCATCCTGAAGAAGGAGAGTTCCATCTTATGTGTCAGGTACTTCTTTCTCTCTTTCCCCACACCACACACACAGTTTGGGTCAAATACAATTTCTACTTTGTTTTGAGAATTGATTCAGATTATTAAATCTTTTTAACTTTCAAGAAGTCATCCTTTGATGATGGCAAAAATTTTACATGGGCGATTACAAAATTCTCCTGTAATCTGCAGTCATACTAGTTTTATTTCTGAACATAATTTTTTTAAGGAATCAACTATCAAGAAAACTTGTAATCTGTGACATGTTCCTTAAAATTGAATCTTAATGGCTCATGTTATTTAAAGTAAACGTGATCTGAAAAACTTTTGCTAATATTACTTTTGTGTTCAATGAAAAAACATGTTAAAATTCATTCTAGATAGTGAGTTCGTATTCATATTTCATACCTCACTCAGTTTTATGATAGATAGTTGGTATTCTTTTTTTATCTGTACTTTAATATTTTGTATGATCGAACTTCCAGGTTCCTGCTGTTGAAGTGAATGCTTTGATGAGAACTTTTAAAATGAAACCGCTCTTATTCCCGGTACGTTCATTTCTTTACTTCGGTGCATTAACTCTAATGCTTTCAAGTTTCCAAAAAACTAGAATTTGCATGAGTAAAACCTGAATATTGTTTCTGAATAGTTTGAAATTGTAAACAGCATTACAATATATAGCTAAGCTAAATATTATTTTTGTAAACTAAAGCTCAATCTATGACAATCAGTTAATTACATGAATTACAAATGCAACCAATGTGGGACTGTTACGTCACATTTACAATAACTGGCTATTGCCAATATTTTTGTAGCTCATTGTGTATGGGGATTTTTCAAGGCAACTTTGAGACATGCATAGGTGTTTGATATTTGCAATTTCATGTTAAGAACTTTGAGACATGCATAGGTGTTTGATATTTGCAATTTCATGTTAAGCTGTATTTCTGTTACTTCCAATAATCAAATTTACGCAGGCTTACCTTGTGCCCATCCTCAAGTTTTTTTCTTATTTTTCTTTTAGACGTTGCTATTTATGATTTAATAATAATAATAATAATAATAATAATAATAATAAGAACAACAATAATAAAATGTATATTTTAAAATTTTGGAAGTCATGGAAGATACCCATTGAAATCAATTGAATTTTTTTTCCCTTTCTTTAACAAGGAAATCAAATTATCTTATTTATGCCCTTCATTTTTTCTTTTCGCATAATGGTTGGTTACAGCTAGCTGGATCAGTAACTGCCCTATTCAATTGTCAAGGCCCGCTGGATTCTCCAGTATTTGTAGGCACTGGAATGGTTTCTAGGACGTTCTCTAATTCACATATTGACACCCCTGCATCTGTAGCATCTGAAGCACTTGCTGCGAGTAAGGAAGCCGGTGCACTGGGAGCATTTGACCGCATTCCATTGTCTTATGCATCTGCCAATTTCACTTTCAACACCGATAACTGTGTAAGTTGACAGGGACAGTAGTTCAAAGTAGCGACTCATTGTAAATTGTGATGTTATGGTAACACTTGCTATGCATGTTGTAGGTTGCCGATTTATATGGAATCAGGGCTTGTCTTATAGATGGTGGTGAAATTCGAGGAGCTGGGAATGCATGGATATGCCCAGAGGTATGGAGCTGCCTGTTTGTGATTTGCTTTTTTAATTTTTTTCTTTCTAGAACTAGAACTGCTTGGAAACATTAGCATGATTATGCATGTAGAATCAGCATTATGTGCTCTCACTCTTTAACCTATTTTTAGGGGGGAAATAAATTTATCACCAAATTTTTTCATTTTTTGTTAGTTTCCGGTTATCTATGGGTACTAATTTAATATTCTTCGTCAACTTTAAAATGTCGGCCATATCACACAATGAAGTGATACTCAAACATGGAAAGGTTCTGATTCTCACACCCACAATAATGGAAATTAGAGGTTTCGTCCATTTGGCTAAAAATAACTTAGGTGTGTAAATATCTGTTATTACTTTCCCAAAGAAAAAGAAACCATTTCTCTCAAAAATTCCTGCCCTACACCTACTAATGTATGCTTATTTTGTTCTCAGGGTGAGGTGGATGAGACAGCAATAGATGTGAATTTATCTGGAAGTTTGGCTTTTGACAACATCGTGCTTCGTTATATGCCAAGTTATTATCATCAGATGCCACTCAAATTAGGGGTATTAAATGGCGAAACAAAACTGTCAGGAGCTCTTCTAAAACCGTAAGATGAACCTCTCTTCAGTTTTTGATAATATTTACTTGGGACGCTGATCCTTGGTTTGGGGTAATAGGAGGATTGTTGCCTTTGGACCTTGTGTAAATTGAGAATTCCTGATGCCAATGATATTCCTTATATGTATTTTCTCCCCATAACAAAACTTTTTCCTGCAGACGGTTTGATATAAAATGGACTGCACCTACCGCAGAAGGGTCTTTTGGCGATGCTCGAGGAGATATCATAATCTCACACGAGTTCATTACTGTGAATTCCTCTTCAGCTGCATTTGATCTGTGTACGCGGGTCCAAACATCTTATCTTGATGATTTATCTCTTAATAAAGGAGATCCTTATGCACCAAGAGCCATTCCATTTACTATTGATGGAGTTGAGATGGACTTGCGTATGCGTGGGTTTGAATTCTTCAATTTGGTTTCTGCATATACTATGGATTCTCCAAGACCTTTGCATCTGAAAGCATCTGGAAGGGTCAAATTTCAGGGGAAGGTTTTAAAACCTAGTGGGAGTATTCGCGAACAAAATTCTGATACAAATAGGCAGCATAGAGACACATTGGAGAAAGGAATCTCAGATAGTCTTGTTGGTGAAGTTTCAATCTCTGGTCTTAAACTGAATCAATTGATGCTTGCACCACAGTTGTCTGGGTTGTTGACAGTTTCTCCTGAGTGTATCAAGGTGATGCAGAGAACTCTTTTACAGAAATTGATGAATTTTATCATTTGATGATCTGCTCATATCATACATAGATGCAGAGACAATTATATAGATATAAGCTGTACATATAGACAATTTACATATTTTCCAACAATAACCAATTTGTCATTTAACAGTTTTTATTTTGTGAGGTAGGCTTGGTTATTTACCACGTTTTAGCTCTGCCTCAGAAAATTTCTGATAATTTGTCTGTATTTAATTTAATACCTTTAGTTTTTGTAACTTTTGGTTAATCTTGGAATACAGTTGGATGCCTCTGGTAGGCCTGATGAAAGTCTTGCAGTGGAGTTTGTTGGTCCACTGCAGCCAAATAACGAAGATGGCCTACAAAGTGGAAAACTGTTGTCCGTTTCTCTTCAGAAAGGACAATTAAGGGCTAATGTTTGTTTTCAACCATTTCATTCTGCTAACTTGGAGGTAACCAAATTTAAATTTTGGGCCTAGTATTTAAATCTACATACGTTTGTTTCATTGCTTGTATAATTTAGGAAATTGTTTATTGGACCCAAAGTTTGTATTGAAATTTTCTGTTTTCTTTCTCCATCCTTGTATGGGGTGTGCTTGCAGGTACGTCATTTTCCACTTGATGAGTTGGAGCTTGCTTCTCTTCGGGGGACTATACAGAGAGTAAGGCATATTGGCCTATTTAATTGCATCTTTTCTTATCATCCCGGTTCTTTGCTGTCCCCTATTACACACATTTAGATCGTTACAAAGTTAGTCCAACCCAGATTCAGTGCCTTGGCATCTAAGGAATCGTTGGAGAAATTTTACCTTTCTTGCCAGCAGATGAGTGTTTTGGTTTCTCATATTTTTGGGGAAGGTAGTGCTTGCACTGATAAACCAGCTGTCTATGGCATTGCTCATTTTCACTGGTGGGATTCCCTTCCTCACTTCACTGTAGAAGACTTCAAGAAAAATTAATTCAGGCTTTACATATAGATAACATGGCAATGTTGTTTATCTCAGATAGTGCCGAATCCCAAAAATGCTATAGCGGATAGCGGAATGGCTGCTATTGCGAAGACTAAAATACATTGTACAAAGTAAACATAAATTCCAACAAGATGCATATATACTCAAAAATAGAAAAATACACAAAATTGAAGGGACAACGGACAACAATACTTAATAGTTATAATCAACTTCGCCATTATAAGAAAAGTACACAAAATTAAAAGGGAAAATCATACTTAATAAGCATTTAAACACGGTGGCCATGATGCTATTTCAGGGACCAACTATCCCAAAAGCTTCAACTGATAGAAGGTCATGAAATTAATATCCATGACATAAAGTACATTAATTACGTTAGAGAAATGGGCAGGTAGAATAAAGTTTAGTGTTTAAAGTTCTACTGTGCAAATTTGACATTTCAATCCACTTTAACTGTATAACTTTCCCTCCTCTTTGTCCTTTCTTTTTATTTTCAATCCTGCCTTGATGATAACCTGGTTGAGGCATTATTCAGTGGTTATGTCGTGGAAACAATATATGGTGTTTTCAACCATTAGCTTTTTTCTTTCAGGCAGAATTGCAACTTAATCTTCAAAAAAGAAGAGGACATGGAGTCCTATCTGTACTTCAGCCGAAATTCAGTGGTGTGCTTGGTGAAGCTCTAGATGTGGCAGCTAGATGGAGTGGAGATGTTGTGAGTGCATAAGATCATCTTATTGTTATTTTTTCACGGAAATTGAGTTTACATATTTTTTTATTTGTTGCTATTCTGGGAATAAAATGAAGTCTGCTAGGTGACCAGAGTGTATAATGAATATCAGTCTATAATTGGATTCGCACAATATTAAGTCTTTAACAGTATCTCTTCAATGTTTGCTACTGATTGTTGTTGGCAAAAGATTTATAGCAACATACGTTTAATCTAATGAAAATAATAGGCGTTCAGTTGATTTCCAACTTCAGGCCATTGAATGTATTGTTTTGATTACATTGGATGGAAAATAGTACAATTTAATGAAGTCAATGTTTTTGGAGCTGTTAATGACGTGTTTGTCTAGTACTGATTCTCAGTTGTTGCATTGTTCAGATCACTATTGAAAAAACTGTTTTGCAACAAAACCACAGCTATTATGAACTTCAAGGTGAATACGTTTTGCCCGGCACTCGAGATCGTAATCCTATTGACGGAGGAGGTGGCCTTTTTAAAAAGCTAATGTCGGGTCATCGCGTTGGTAGTGTTATATCCTCAATGGGCAGGTGGAGAATGAAACTTGAAGTTCCCAGAGCAGAGGTTGCTGAGATGCTTCCTCTTGCGAGGCTTCTTTCTCGAAGCATGGATCCTGCTGTTCATTCAAGATCTAAGGTTGCATCATTATATGTCTTTGGATGTTACATATATTCATAATTAACCATCTTAATGTAGCTAGTTGATGTTACATATATTCATAATTAACCATAATAATGTATGTTGTTATGTGCTATGTATGCAGGATTTTTTTCTTCAAAGCTTACAGTCAGTGGGAGTATTTTCTGAAAGCCTTCAACAATTGCTTGAGGTATTGTCAGAGAATCACTATATCTTGTTTTCCTTTCGATTAATGCAATACCTGATGCCTGAGTTTCTATTCAAACATGAAGTGCATTTTGGAATTATTTTATACAGATAATGTTAATTAGCTGAATAAAATGTGTTGCAAAAATTGAAGTTTCTTTCGTCTGATAATCGACATGTACAACATGCAGAAAATGAGGGGGCTCCATGCTCCATCAAATGATGTTGTTCTTGAGGATTTAACCCTGCCCGGTTTATCTGAATTCAAAGGTCACTGGCATGGATCTCTCGATGCTAGTGGTGGAGGAAACGGAGACACCTTGGTAAAAAAGTTTAGGTTTTGTATTCTTTGGAGGTCCATGAATAATCTATTTCTGAATATTGACTTTCTTATTCTGTGTCATTTCAGGCAGAGTTTGACTTTCATGGGGAAGACTGGGAGTGGGGAGACTACAAAACTCAGCGTGTCGTGGCCGTTGGTGCATACAGTCATGATGATGGTATGCACCTGGAGAAAATTTTCATCCAGAAGGATAATGCAACCATCCATGCAGATGGAACATTGTTAGGGCCTAAAACCAATCTCCATTTTGCTGTCTTAAATTTTCCTGTTAGTTTGGTCCCCACTGTAGTTCAGGTCTTTGAATCTACAGCAACAGATGTTGTTCATTCGCTGCGGCAACTTTTGGCACCCATTAGGGGCATATTGCATATGGAAGGTGATCTCAGAGGAAGTTTAGCAAAACCAGAATGTGATGTGCAAGTAAGGCTCCTGGATGGTGCCATTGGTGGCATTGATCTTGAACGAGCAGAACTTGTTGCTTCTCTAACCTCAACCAGCCGTTTTCTATTCAATTCAAAACTTGAACCTGTAACCCAAAGTGGCCATGTACTCATTCAAGGCAGCATTCCTGTTGCTTTTGTCCAAAATAACACATCACAGGAAGATGTAGAATCAGATAAGAGTCGGGCGAATTGGGTTCCTGATTGGGTGAAGGAGAAGAATAAAGGGACCATTGATGATGTCAGCGACAAAAAAGTTTCTAGAGATAAAAACGAAGATGGTTGGAATACTCAATTAGCAGAAAGCCTTAAAGGTTTAAATTGGCAAATTTTAGATGCTGGAGAAGTCAGGATTGACGCTGATATAAAAGATGGGGGAATGACATTGGTAACAGCTTTATCTCCTCATGCCAATTGGCTTCATGGTAATGCTGATGTCATGCTTGAGGTGGGTGAAATCACTCTTAAAATTCTCACATATTTTATGTTTATTTCTCTTAAGTCTTATCATATGGTGTGTTTAATAGGTCAGAGGCACAGTGGATCAACCAGTACTTAATGGACACGCCTCTTTCCATAGGGCATCTATTTCTTCACCCGTGTTCCGAAAGCCACTCACCAACTTTGGTGGAACTGTTAATGTGAAATCAAACAGGCTATGCATCACATCACTGGAGAGTAGGGTAAGCAGAAAAGGAAAGCTTCTTGTGAAAGGCAACCTACCACTCAGAACTAGTGAAGCAGCCCCTGATGACAAGATAGAATTGAAATGTGAAGTTTTAGAAGTCAGGGCACCAAAAACATTAAGGTTGATTTCTTAACTTTTGTAGAAGATTTCTCAAGTTAACAATTTGACTTATTCATGGATATAAAGTGGTTGATTTAACCAATAAATAACTAGTATTGGTTTTTGCAACTGCATCCTTTTTTAGTGCTATAAATGATTCTTTTAAACACATTTTCTACTTTTCCCAGTGGTCAGGTTGATTCTCAACTGCAAATAACTGGTTCAATATTGCAACCAAACATATCTGGGAATATCAAATTAAGTCACGGAGAAGCATATTTGCCACATGATAGAGGTGGTGCTCCTGCTTCTAATAGATTCCCATCGAATGAGTCAATGCTTCCTTCTGGCGGTGTTAGTCAAGTTTTTGCTTCAAGATATGTTTCACGATTTTTCAGCTCAGAATCTCCTGCAAGTGCCAAAACTTCTCAATCTTCTGGCTCTGGTATTACGTTACTAATCCATCAGTACAGTCTTACATTTTCCACGATAGCCATTAGTGTATATTATGATCTCTTTTCTTTCTGAAAAATTATGGTGGCAGTTAATAAGTCAAGTCAGGTTGAAAATGAGATGGAGCAAGTGCAGATTAAACCAAACGTAGAAATATGCCTTAATGACTTGAAGCTTGTCCTTGGACCAGAGTTGAAGATAGTTTATCCTTTGATTCTCAATTTTGCTGTCAGCGGAGAGCTTGAGTTGAATGGTCTGGCTCATCCGAAATGGATAAAACCTAGAGGCATACTGTCATTTGAGAATGGTGAAGTCGATCTAGTTGCCACCCAGGTTTGTGCAACGTTTTACTCTGTAACTCTCTAAATTGTATCCTGTGGTTTTTTCTAGGCAAACTTTGCTGTTGTTTTGCTTGTATGTTTCTCAATCCATTGTTTAGTTTGATACAATTTATTTAAAATGCAGGTGAGGTTAAAACGAGAACATTTAAATATTGCAAAATTTGAGCCTGAGTACGGACTAGATCCAATGCTAGATTTGGTTTTGGTTGGGTCTGAATGGCAATTTCGAATCCAAGGTAAAGCTAGCAATTGGCAGGACAAACTTGTGGTGACCTCAACTCGTTCTGTGGAACAGGATGCGCTCTCACCTACTGAGGTAAATTATATGCCCGTATTAAAATAGGTTATAGTTTCATCTGTGAAATTAAATGCCTTCATGATATGATATTCGAGCAGGACGGTCCTATTAATTGTTGATATTGATGCAGGCTGCCAGGAGATTTGAGAGTCAATTGGCCGAATCCATTTTAGAAGGCAATGGTCAACTTGCATTTGAAAAGCTTGCAACTGCGACTCTTGAAAAATTAATGCCACGAATAGAAGGGAAAGGAGAGTTTGGCCAGGCTAGGTGGAGGGTAGTTTATGCACCTCAGATTCCTAGTCTGGTTTCTGTTGATCCTACAGCAGATCCTCTCAAGTCACTAGCTAGTAATATATCGTTTGGTACAGAAGTTGAAGTCCAACTTGGCAAACGTCTTCAGGTAATAAATAATATTGAACAAAAAGACTAGTAACAAAAACATTGCTTCCCAAGAACTTTGTTGCTACTAATTTAAGTTCACTTGTGGCAATTATATATCATACATAGGGAAGAAAATTATCTGTCAATATTGGTGGTACACCGTCTTTACAAGATTTCATTTTGTTGTACATTGTCTATTTTATTTTCATGGCAAGTGGGTTTCACTTTGTCATTCAATATTTTTATCATATAGAAGCATCTATCAGCTATTATCTAGTGAAATACCAAATTCTTTCTCAGATTTTATTCAAGAATCCATGTCAATCAATGTTAAAATGCTGGTTTCTACTATCACTCTCTTGTACTAGTTTATAGTTATCTAACTAAAGCACTATTTTTTTCCAGGCCACAATCGTTAGGCAAATGAAGGAATCCGAGATGGCAATGCAGTGGACCTTGAGCTATCTGCTTACAAGTCGTTTGCGGGTGCTCCTACAATCTTCTTCGACCAATCGCCTTCTTTTTGAATATTCTGCTACATCTCAGGATTGACTTGCAACCAAGTAACAATTTGGAAAATTGGTCACGTCCTAGATGCAGCTTACATCATATATTCCTCGTATTTTAAGGGGAGGGGGAATTTTGGGACAGTCTTTGAATGTAAGAAAGTAGTGTGTAGATGCATATTATTCTTTTGCTCAAATTGAGCTTGTTAATATGTAGATGCTTATGTCATGAATAATTCAGCCTATTAGTTTTGTACAGAAATTCAATTTTGATGAAAGAAAATGTATAGTATGATTACATATTGATGACACATGAAGGTCAGATGTTTGTGTGTTGAAAGAGCAGTGCTTTTCTTTCTGCATCAGAACATCTAATCCTATTTGCACCCTTAATTGTTCAATTTAATGACTTAATTGCTTCTTGAAGCAAAGTAACCTGAAATGTATTATAAGCGTTGCTGTAACCTTTGGGCACAGTTTACACTACCAATAAGAATACATGTATGATAAAACTAACCTTTGAATTGAAAGTTATTTTTACATAGATCATCTCTATAGATTTTTATGTTAATAAATATTCGTTTGATATATCATTTGGATGTGTCAAAATTAGTGTTTAATAGAGCATACGAAGTTAAATTTCACGCACATATCTTAATGGTATATCAAATGACTTTTATTATTGTATTAATTTATAGCCATGTTTGTCCTTAGGGGTGGGCATAACAACCAAAACCCGAACCAAACTATTGAACTGAACCAATATTAAACTGAACTGTGTGTAAAAGTTCAAAACTGAACTGTATTGTAAGTATCAGTTACTAACTGTAACTGAACTGTTTTGAAAAATAAAATAGAATGAATTGAACCAAATTCATTGCTCTCTTGCGATCCATCCAACAAAACCTACAAAGCATGATTCATTCTTCCGCTGTGATCCCTCCGTAACGATTCATCTCCGGTCACTGTCGTGATCCCTCCATCTCCGGTCACCGTCGGGATCCCTCCGTAGTGATTCATCTCCACTGCTGCAGCTCTGAGGTACCCATTTCATTAAAATTTATCTCAATTTCATATGCCTTTTGAGGTAACGCTGTTGCTGTCGTCTGGTTTTTATGTGTGTTTCGGCTGTGGGGTGGCTTGCTGGTTGTTTTTAGCGCTGCTGTCATGGCAGAACATCAACTATTGGGGTTGTTTTCTGTCAGTTGTGCATCTGTGTGTTGGTGTTTTGGCTGCAGTAGCTGTACTCTGGTTTGGGAGCTGTGATGGGGCTGTTGCGGGTTGGTTTAGGCATAGCTAGGGGTTTGAATTTTGGTTAGTTTTATTAGATTTCAGACCCATAGTTGTTGCCTTGTTGTTTGGTTTTTGTTCCTGTCTTGCTTTCTCTATCACCAGAAAAGAAAAGAAAAAGATGAAACTAAAGCAGTAATTCAGTTCAGTTTTTTTTTAATCAAAACAGTTAACTATTTTGAAAACCAGTTCAGTTTTGACACAGTTTTAGTCTAAACTGAACTTTGCCCATCCCTAATTGTCCTCGTGAGCTTAGCTCAGTTGGTAGGGACAATGCATAATATATGCAAGGTTTGAGGTTCAAACCTCGACCACCCAAAAAAAATTATAGCCATGATTTATATGACATTAACTTTTACTTTAAAGATTCCTCTAAAAAAAACTTTTAATTTAAAAGTTGGTTTTGTAATACATATTTTCTAGTAGATGTGTTGGCTAAATAACTTAATGTGTTCAATTTTATCAACTGAGTTGTACATAAAAGACCAGCATATAAAAAAGAGAAATGATTGACAATAGTTTTCTGTAAAAAAAATAGCGTTTAATTGACTTACATTGTCATCTTGTGGAAAATAAAAACTCATGGAAAATTTTATGATCAATTTTAAAAATGTAACTACAAAATAATTATCATCTGTAATAGTTGATGAAAGTTGACTCTGTTGATAAAGAGTTGATTTACGGTAAAATTGTGACTTCAATTCTTGCTGTTAGCATAATGGCTTCTTTAAAATTTTACATAATTAGATTATATGATTTTCTTTTAATAATTTGACATCTTTTTTTTTTTTTTTTTTTTTTTTTTTTTTTTTTTTTTTTTTTGAATCAGCTTATATATAATGAAATGCCAAGCACAAGAAGTGCAAAATGGCAGCTGTTACAACAAAAGTCCACCCTGCTAACTGTAACAAAGCGCAGCAGCAAAGGGAGGAGGCATCAAAAAGCATGCACCGTACAAAAGAATTTGACATCTTTTTTGTTTAATTGATATGGATTGTATCATTGTATGACTAGATGGGTGTTAAAAAATTAGGAATATTTGCTCTTGCTGCCAATTTATGAATTATCTCCTATACATACATTTCAGAATGGTTGAAATAACCAATCCACATGGTATTCTCCTTTCTTCTATCTAAAACAATGACACATGTCCTTATTATGTACAAACAACACAAATGAAATTTTAATGACATTAAATATGTATATTGTTTGACTTATTCTTAGATTGCTTTTGATTGGTAGATGAGAATTCAATTGAATTAAATGTGAAAATAATCAATGTGAAAATACATCAACAAGTATCAATAATGATGCAAATTGATTTTCATATATCAAAAAAGTAATTACATATTGCTAAACTATTGAGAGTGAAAATATAACTCATATTCCATAAAAAAAATAAAATTGAGGAGATAAGGAGATTTAAAATTTCAATTCAATAATATTTTTAAAAAAAGGGAATGAGAATGATTAGATAGCTTCAAATGACAAAAACCAAGTTAAGATTTATGATGGACAAATCAATAGAATAGCAAGTAATTCATATTCATCATCTTAGTAAAAAAAAATCACGTTCATCATCAAAACAAAGAAAACGAGATTGATTTTATATACTATTAAAGATATATAGTTCTATTCCTCCAAAAACATATAGAAAGTTCTAAGAAAGTTTAAAAATATTATGTTGGATATTACTTTAAAATAATTTCTTCTATGTTGTCATCTTGTTGAAATAATAATTTAAATTAAATTTTCAAAAGTCAAAAGTAAAATTAGATTGTTATTTAAATATTGTTAAACTATGATCTTCTTTTA
>Ga0228710_1009753_pt1 | contig 13158 bp, 4 predicted proteins | sample MedpolnodulmetaG_FD_177995 | JGI IMG/M metagenome (GOLD analysis project Ga0228710, IMG submission 177995) | Root nodule microbial communities from Medicago polymorpha collected in Santa Monica, California, United States - pink nodules | ecosystem: Host-associated > Plants > Roots > Nodule...
GTATCAGCTATTGTAAAACACATTATTAATACTGAGAATAATTTGACCCACTAAACGAGAACCTTGTCAATTAATTTACACATTAGATTATCATATGTCAGCCACACCCACAAAAAACACTTTAGAAACAGGACGTAAAATACCTTGATCTGAAACATATTTGTACATCTCCAATGCACAGAGCAGGTTCAGGTGGCATGACTTCTTGAAACCGGTTCTCCTACACAATATATATGCACCAGAAAGTTTTAAGTTTCATATAGAAATATATTATTTTGTACATCATTATTTTGGAGCGATGGTAAAACAGTGATAAGAGAGAAGCGATGGTTGTTACACTGAGTTTTTTTTTAATTTTTTTAAGGATTGTTACACTGTTTTTTTTATCTGAAAATAATATATATATTTTTTGGTACAATAAAATAATATATATTTTATTATGAGCTTTGCTAATTTAAACCAACTAAAAAATAAATCGGTAAGTGTGCACCTTTTTAATTGGATAAAAAAACTCAATTATCTTTTCCAACTATTTTTATAGAAGGCTATTTTATCAATTGTATTTAATTAATTAAAAAAAATTAAAGTGAGTCTAAGTTAATTTCATGAAAAGTGCGAAGAATCTGAAAATATGCGAGGAATTAATGTATTACCATTTATCATTTCAAATAAAAAAAATAAAACTTTTTCACGATCTATAAAAAAAGTTTAATTGCAAACCTCATATTATAATAGAACAATATAATATTGGATGTATGTGTAAAAAATTTAAATCAACTATATATCAATTAAAATCCAAAGTAAATTGTTAAACCTTTACCAATTCAATTTTTTTTCCTACCCAACTTAGACAAAATGTTTTGGTTTCAAATCTTTACTTAATTCTTCCTTTTTAATTATTTAAACTATAAGTCTCATCAGCCATCAACTATAAACTGCAAACTTTCAATTGCCTTTTGATTTTTAACTGCCACGAATCTAATTGTCCTTTTTAAATGAAAGAGAAAAACTAATTAAATTAACTTTGTAAATACACAATAAATAAGGTGTTCTATTCTACATACAATTTTTAAGTCTTTTTGTCGATGTTTGTGGTCTAATGTTATGTTATTTGTTAAAATATTTTAATTAACATATTTTTTTTAAGGAATTCAAATATTTTAGAAAGAAAAAAAATATTTTAATCACAATCGACAGTAACAGTTTACCATTTAATTTAGATATGTGTTGATTTGATTATAGAGTCCATATTCAATATCTAAAATTAAGAAATACAAAATTCAATGAAGAAAGAAAAAAAACAAAACAAACTCAAAATTCAATGAAAAAATAAAAAAATAAACAAACCGCAGGAAACTCCGCAGGAAATGCCAATTGAAAAACTGCAGTAAAATCCGCAGAAATACCTGCGGAATTTCCTAAGCAAACGTTGAAATCATATTCGTCAATAGTTCTGCAGGAAGATCCTCAGCAAATTAAATTTTACCTGCGGATATTCATGCGATATCTGGATTCGCAGGAAGCTTCGTAAGACTAAAGTTATCCACAGCAAAATCCTGAGGTATTCCCGCGGATTGTTTTCCGCATAAACATCCGCAGGAAAAACTAGTGATTCTAGTAGTGAGATGAATTAAGTATTACAAGGCCAACTACTGGGAAACCAGAAGAAATGATGAAAAGTGAATTCTCATTGATTAAACAATCATTACAATAGGTATATATACATGTGCTCTAGAGTAAGATAAGCTAACATGTATGGTAAGTAGCATATAACTGCCTAAGGCTTATTACTTGCAATACAAGGAAAGAGAAGAAAATTGAATTCATCATGACATCACGTTCTTAGCTTAATATGAAAATTGCTTAGTAAAACTAAAAACTAACTTATTTTATCATCATTGGATGCTATTTCATATTATTGAAAGCCTTCATCTGCTACACCTTCTGAAGTATCAAACATTACTCCTCTATTTGAATTATCTAATCTGATTGCTCACCCAGTGCTTTAGATTTCTTCAATGATTTCAGCTCATCAATCAACTGAATCAAGTTGTTGTAAGAATGTCCACCTTCCTCTATAGTCCTCTTGGCAGCATCACCTAGCTTTTTCGCTCTCATCCTCATTTCTTTGCTCTCTTGGCCACTTCCCATCAAAATCTCAACAGCCTTCGCTATCTCTTCCCTTTTCACCACTACGTCTTCACTTCCAGTGCTAGTCCATAACTTGTTTTCTTTTGCTCCTACTGAAACCCCTATCTTCAAAACATCTACAAGTAACTTCTCATTGTAAAATTGCTCCTCAGACATTGGCCATGCAATCATTGGCAAACCCGAGTTCACACTTTCAAGAATTGAGTTCCAACCACAGTGAGTCACAATCCCTCCTGTTGCAGGGTGATCCAATATCAGAAGTTGCGGTGCCCAATTGCATATGATATAGCCCTTTTTGTTTTCTTTCATCCTTTCCTCAAAATCTTGTAGGAAATTGTTTTCATCCTCATCTCTCTCCTTTTTCCTTATAACCCAGATAAAATTATGACCTGAATTTTCAAGACCATGTGCAATTTCTACAATCTGGGCATCATCAAGCCTATTTACACTTCCAAAACTTACGTACAATACAGACTCATTTTGCTTTGAGTTAAGCCAATTTAGCCACACTGCCTCTTTTCCAAGCTCCTCTATGCGTCCCCTATTGCCCTTCTTTTCGTCATCCTTGTTAGCCCATGATGAAACTGGTCCGACACTCCAAGATTTGATCCTCAAGGTAGTGTTACTAACTTTTTCATAATCACTTTCCAGGTCATGAAAACTATTGTATAGTGTTCCATAACTTCTTTTCTCAGATTCGAACACTGGTTCAAAAAAGGCAGTGGCAGGATTCTTTGTCCTTAACCAATCAGGAAGTTGCAGAGGAGTCATCTCAATTGTATGAGGAAAACAAGGAATTGAAAATTTCTGTGTATCAGAAACTAAATTATCATGAGGTCTATACTTCATGATCAAATGAGAAGCATAGTTGGAGAAGTAGCTTGAGCTGTAATAATGAATTCTTGGAATACCTAGTTTCGCAACTGCTTCCACGGTCCACGGATACAACATATCAGTGACTATACAATCAGGTTGAAGGTCTTGAAACAGACCCTTAATTTGATTTTGGAGCATCCATATTCCACGGCTGATTTTACCATACATTTCAAGTGAACTCCCATCTTTGATGTTTTCAACACCATCATGGAAACCAACTTGAGCTGAGGGGAACTGAATAAGTTGAGTTTTGATAGAGTATCCTGAATTGAAGTCACTGTCTATGGTTTTTTGGAATGTTGAGGCATTGGCATGTGTAGTGATGATGGTAACATTAACACCATGCATGGCAAATAGTCTTGCTGTGTCTATCATTGGAATCATATGACCAGGAGTCGGAAATGGAAGAAAAACTACATGAAGTTTGCTGTGGGATTGTTGAGACTCCATTGTTGCTTGATTCTATTACTGGGAGAGTTGCTATTTAAGGATGGCCACCAATTAACTCAACAAGTACTCATTGTCTCGCGAGAGGCTTGAGATTCACGAGTATCCAATAAACTTGCAAAACTAACACGGGTGTCATATACAAGAGTTCAATACCATGCCATATGTTGCAAAACTTGGAGAGATGGAGAAGGTGATTGATTGAGACATATTATCCGATAGATGAGCATGAGATCAGTCTTGTTCTATTACTGGGAGAGTTGATATTTAAGGGTAGGTTCCAATGAAGGGCACCCGTTTCATTTGGTATAAGCATTTGCCCTAAACTATACAGTCTTGAATTATTGGACCAATGGCAAGTAGGGACCATTTACCATTTTCAAAGCTTTGGTAAGGATTTGATCCACTACTATATTTCCTTTATTGCAAGCTGCAATAAAAACAGCACCATATTGATTATGGATGATGAAAATATTGAAGTTGATACATGTTAGTAGTTTCTTTTTTAGGTAGTGGTCGAGTTTGAACACCGTACCTTACATATTTTATGCATTGTCCCAACCCACTGAGCTAAGTTCACGAGGACACATGTTAGTAGTTTCAACAAAACATATAAAGAGGCTTTATTCTATATTAATATGGGTTAATTTCATATCTTGCAGTGTAAATACATTTCCTCTTTCACCATTCCTAGATATTTTAGTACAAACCAATGACACTACTCTGAATTATATTACGGAAATCTTAGTTTTTTCTTTTTGTATGATTTTGATGTAGTTTCTTTAAATTGATTGTAGCTTGTATAGAGTGCAGCTCTTAGTTCCTAGAATTTTTTAATATTATTATATAGAAGAATTTTTTAAACACAAATTTAGTTGTGTCATTAACAAATTTCACTACTTCATCGACAAAAAGAATGTACGCCATTAACCACTTTTGAAATCTATGTACTTATGTAATTTTGGAAACTACGTAAAATAAGTGGTTAACGCCTCACGTTGATTTGGTTAAGGAAGTAGTCAAAGTGGTTAATAAAATTTATATTTCAAAAGTGGTTAACAACCTGCTTGCTTTGGTAACATTTATAAACAAATTTTCGTTTTTTAAATTCATGTATTTTGATTGTATTATAGTTCAAATACATCAGTTATTCAAAGAACTTCAAAAATAAATATTTATTTATAAAGGTGTTCGTCAAATTTATAGGAGAAAAAGTATGTGGTGTCCCATTGGTGTTGATATTTTGATGTTGGGTTATCATTACTCTAGAATTATATGTAGCACATACACCCCCACATTATTATTTGTGGGTCATACTCATAATTCATAAGTTTAATGTGACAAAATGTTTTGTAAAGTTACAATATATTGAATACATCATTTTTAAAATAAAATTATATTTTATCGACTTCTTAGAGATACTTATTAACATTTTAAATATTAGAGTAAAAATCCTGCTCACATTTATAAATAATATCATTTCATAATTAATATATACTTTTTGGATTATACCACTATATAGTACCATCCTTTAAGCAAAGAAAATTGATTAATAGCCTTTTAATGTGGATAACAGTAGACATTACTAACTCATGTAGTCCTTGACTCATTGAATCAATGGCAGCTAGGGTAAATTCATTTACCAGTGAAAAATTAATATGACCAACGAAATGATAAATATTATAAAGAAAACCAAAGTAGACAACAAAATTTCACTAAAACATAATTGTTATTTAGTAACAGAGCGTGAAATCCAAATTAATTAATTTTTATTTATTTATGAAGGAGAATAAAATGGTGTTTGAGTTTTGGTGTTGAAAAAAAAAAGATGATCTGTTGCTGGAGATTGATGAAGGAGATGTTGTTGTTGTGTGGACGTATGGCTTAAGTGGGTGTTGAGTCATTTCATAAATTTAATCATGACTTCAACCTCAAAAACAACACAACACAAAATTTTGAAACTTTCCTCCTAATATGTTTCACATGAGTTAAGAAATTCTATTCATTCATGTCTTTCTCCATTTGTTTTATTTGAAAAGATAAAAATACATAAAAAGTAGAGTTAAATATGTTTTTGGTCCCTATAGATATATCAACTTTTCGTTTTAGTCCCTCTAAAATTTTCCTTCAACTTTTAGTCCTCCAAAAATTTTCCATCTTCACTTTTGGTCCCTCTTTTAAAGTAAACTCATAAGTAGAATTCATATTTTTGAATAACATTTTGCAGAAAAATTCATAATATTATAATAAGCTCTCCCAAAAAAAATTAAAATTTTTTAACAAAACATGAATTTAATATTAATTTTTATATTTTTGTTGGTTAAAAATTCATATTAAATTTATGTTTTGTTAAAAAATTCTAATTTTTTTTGGGAAATATTTTTACAATATTCTACATATTTCTGCACAATTTTATTAAAAAAAAAAATACTAAAATTAACTTAAAAATAGGGACCAAAAGTAGTGATTGAAAATTTTATAGGGACTAAAAGTTGAAGGAAAATTTTAGAGAGACTAACACGAAAAGTTGGTATATTTATAGGGACCAAAAACATATTTAACCCTAAAAAGTAAAAAAATAATGAATGATTGTGGGACCCTCTTAATGGTAGGACCCACAACCTTTTTTTGTGTGTATCTCTTTCTAAATGACATTCTCCATTATTTTTAGGCTAAATTGCACTTTTTGACTCCAATGTTTCAAAATGTTGCGATTTTGGCTTCCTGTTAAAAAAAATTACAATTTTGGCCCCTTTCGTCCCAAAATTGCCGAGAAGACGCCATGTGTCCCAGAAAAGGGGGTCATAATCGCAACTTTTTGAAAAGATAAGGAGTCAAAAGATCATATTTCCCTTATGTCCAGGGGTTAAAAGAGCATATTTCCCTAAACATGGGGTCACTTTTGTCATTTTTTTCATAGGGGCCAAAATCGCAACTTTTTAAAACTTAAGGGGTGAAAAGTGCACTTTAGTCTTATTTTTATAAATGGAGAGATCCTTACTCGTTTCACGTAGGCTACTTTCATACAAGTGCATTAAAACCCTCAATTAATTTTGAATTTTAAAACATGTCTCCAAAACTTAAACAATTAATTTTTTCATTTTAAGTTTTATTATGTCAGATCTTTAATAATTTCACATTTCTAAGACATTCCACTTAAGATTATAATTTTTTTCATTCTAATATAACAAGCACAGTTCAAAACCAACTTGAATTGACCCGATGATATTGACTTGAGATCTGGAAGTATGCTCCTCCTCAAGATCTCAAATTCGATTCTCTTCAGTATCAATGTGGATAGACTAATTTAATTTCTTCAAAAATAAAAAACAAGCATAGATTATAATGATACGAAAATATATTTATATTTCATTGCAGAGATATTTGTGTGTGTTTTACTCTGATAATAGAAACTACATTATTTTTAATTTATATAAACTACCCGTGCAATGGACGGGTCTAAATCTAGTATACAATATTATAGTCTCTTGACACAACACTTAATTGTATTTCTCCCTTTTCCAAAGCATCACTCCTCTTCAAGTGCTCTTATAATCTTTTTTTCTCTCTCAGGTACTTCATAATCCTACCATCTGAAAAAATTGCATTTCCTTCTCCATGTGCAGCAACCACAACCATGAAATCCCCTCCCTGAGTTCTTATCATTTCCTTCTCCCTGAGTTCTTTGTCTCTCGGGTACTTCATTGCATTTTTGTCTTCTTTTCATTGATGAATCCCCCATGAAGGGAAAAGGAAGTATATGAAGAAGAAGCAGAAATCGCATGAAAAAGGGGAGCAATACAGTAAAGAAGAAGAAGCAGAAATCAAAGGAAGAAGAAGCAAAAATAGAAGAAAAAAGAAGCTATGAAATTCTGGATAAAATTGGGGATTATAAACCTTAAAAAGTGATCGTTGCACAATGATCACCAAGGATCACGTTCTATTTCCCTTTTTTATTTACACATATGGCATCCGACTAAACTAACTAAGTGTCCACGTAAGCGTTTACAGAGACCACGTCTTTTGCAAATTGGGCTAGAAAAAGAAATCAAATGTGCTATTTTTAAATGAAAATTGCTCTTCTGACTTCAAAAACGTCATATTGACACATGAAAATTACGTTAAAGTCTCCATCGGTAGTTAACTGCCGTTGCGTTCTGTTATAAGAATAAAACAGACATAGGAGTTTCCAAAACTCCATTGTTGCGGATTTAATTTCAAGAGGTGCCAAATTTCCCAATTGTTGCGGATGCAACGTCAATTTCGCTCACAAAATCAAATAAGTTGTTGCCATCCTATTACATTGCTATTTTGTTGATTGATTTGTTAGTTTTTTTTTTTGTTGAATTGCGATTAAAGAGGTTTTATTGATTTTATGATATTATGATAGTTTAGGTTGTTACAATTGTTAGGTTTAGGTTTTGATTTTATGATAATTTAGCTTTAGGTTTAGGTTAGAATTGTTTAGGTTTAGGTTTAATGGATATTTCAAATAAGTTTAGGTTAGAATTGTTAGAATAATTAGAATTGTTGTAGAATTGTTAGGAAATTATGGTAGAACTTTTAGGATTAGTCTTGGTTATGATGAATTGTTGTTTAATTGTTACGATTAGTTTAGGTTTGTTATGAATTTTTGTTGTTATGAATTTGCGATAGATTTGTTACGATTAGTTACGGTATAATTTTTAGGATTAGTTTAGTTTTTGATGAATTATTGTAGAATCGTTACAATTAGTTTATGTTTTAATCGCCAATTTGTTTATGTAGTTATGTCTCAGAATCAAAGAAACGTTGAGTTGAACAAAAAGGAGGGTGATGACAAGAAGAAAGAAAAATCACATATGACATGGCACGAAATCACATGTGATGGTTCCATAAAAAAGAAGGATTCAAAGGTGATAGTGTACAATCAGTCGAGGTTGAGGAGGAGCAGGAAGACATGCTATTTTGGTCCTAAACCAAAAGCAGGTGCCCCAGGGACAGTCCGGGCAAACCGATTGACTTGTGTGACGAGGAAGATGCTTGAATGTAGTGGTTTGTAATACCTATTTGTTTCGGATCCTTTTTATGTTTTTATATATGCCGCGCGCATTTTACTACATTTTCCTTGACATTATGGTGCTTTTGAATAAAAATCGCGTTTTGAATAATTTCGATTAAAGTCGCGTTTTGAATAATTTCGATTAAAGTCGCGTTTTGAATAATTGCCTATTCGATTAAAGACTAATTAAATCTAACGTGAATTCGAATAATTAAAATTGCGTAATGGATAAATAAATTCGAAAAGTGAATAAATAAATTAATTATTGTTCCATTCAGAACAACATGTATTATGCAGAATCGACTATATATGTTATCACATTACATTACATTCGGGAATGTACCTTCCAACTACAACAATTGTCTTACCCCTGAATGGGGTAAATTCAAATTTGCTAAACAACAGGATTCAAGCATTCGTTCGACATTTCTATAGTTCCATTCAAAAGATTAAATTGTTGTTAGGATTGGTTTAGATGACGGTATTCAAGTGTTAAATGAATGAGGTCCATTCCTTGACACTTCAATACCTTCATTTAAACCAGCCTAACAAGAATTTAAACTTTTGAATAGAACAATAGAAATGTCGGTCGAATGTTTGAGTCCTGTCGTTCAACAAGTTTGAATTACCCCATTCAAAGGAAGTTATATAACTTTATAATGGAGTTATATTGCTTAAATTTTTTTTTTTTTTGAATTTTATACATTTTTAGGGTTTGATTTTTTTTTTAATATAGTTATGTTGTAGATCTGAAATGCTATTAACAAATATTATGAATACTTGTTATAATGGAGTTATATTGCTTAAATTTATATTTTTTTTTCGAATTTTATAAATTTTTTAGGGTTTATTTAAGATTTTTAGGGTTTATGTAAAATTTTCATTACAAGTGTTTGATGAAATGTTTGAATGAGTTTTTCATTGATTATTTTTAATTTCTTATTATGTAGATTTGAAACAATGGCCGGGTGGATCGACGTTCAACGGCGGAGAACCTCATAGGTTGAAGGTTCGGTGCCTTGGTGTAACGTTAAGAGGTCTCAAGGAGGAACTGAATGAATTCAACCAAGGATTCAATCCCGGAGACACAAGGAGGGTGGAATACATTCGGTATAAACGTCCAACGCTCGACGAGGGGAGAGTATCATTCAGTTGTGTGTTATTAACGAACGACGAAAACGTGACGAGCATGTTTTGGGAGCATAACATGTTCTAGTGGATCGATATGCGGGTAACGTTGCTGAGATCAACTGAAGATATCATCAAAAGTTTGATTCCGCCAGAAGATCGTGATTAGGTAGGGAATGAACCTTTCGACTACAACAATTATCTTCCTCTGGATGGGGTAATTCAAACTTGTTAAACGGCAGGACTCCAACATTCGACCGACAATTCTATTGTTTCATTCAGAAGATTAAATTCTTGTTAGGCGGGTTTAAATGAAGGTATTGAAGTATCAAGGAATGGACCTCATTCTTTTGACACTTGAATACCGTCATTTAAACCAAGTCTAATAAGAATTTAATCTTTTGAATGGAACAGTAGAAATGTCGGTTGAATGCTAGAGTCATGCTGCTTAGCAAGTTTGAATTTACCCAATTTAGATGTAACATAATTGTTGTAGTTGGAAGGTACATTCCCAAATGTAATGTAATGTAATGACTCGTCTATATAAGTTAGAAACATGTATTATTGAGAATCAGCTATATAAGTTATGATATTGAATTCTTTCGTATAAGATTTAATCAGTCTTTATTAGAATTCGCAATTATTATTCAATTTCACGTTAGATTTAATCATTCTTTATTCGAATACGCGAATGTCAAGCAAATTATACGAACACAACGGCAGTTAACTACCGCTGGTACCAGCGGCAGTTAACTGCTGCCGGTTAGCCCAACGGTAGTTAACTACCGCTAGGGGCTTTTGGGTAGGGGTGTTCAAAACCGAACCAATCCAATAGAAAAACCGCAAACCGAACCAATCCAAACTGAAACCGCAAAAAACCGCATTTGGTTTGGATGTATTCGGATCACTTTATTACTCAACCGCATGGTTTGGTTTGGTTTGCGGTTTTCATTTTACAAACCAAACCAAACTACAACATAAGAAAAACTTTAATTAAATCTATCTCACCTAGAGCAATACTCAAAGAAACTCAATGGAAACTTTTATAAAATGACATATTTTTCTCTTGTTAAGTTTCTTCTTTGCTTTTATTTCAAAAATGTATTTATGTGCTACTTGAAATTTTAGAGAATGATAAAATCTTAATCTTTTATATTTCTTACATACTAGAATTACTTTGTGTCCACGTTTTTAATTTGGTTTATGTTGTTTGGTGAAAATAAAATTGTAATGTGAAATGAAATTAAAAACATTGTTGAAAATATGTTGGGTTTTACCCTTTCAACTCGATTTTAATGGTGAAAACAAAAATTTCTATTGTCTCGAAAAAACCGCATCAACCAATCCAAACCAACCCGCATTGGTTTGGTTTGGTTTGGTTCGAATTTTGTTGTAAAAGTCAACCGAACCAAACCAGACCGCATGCTTTTTTATCTTGCGGTTTGGATGACTTTTACCCTCAAAGCCGAACCAAACTGCACCGCAAACACCCCTACTTTTGGGTAATTTTCTTGTGTCATTGTGATGTTGTCAATGTCAGAAAAGCAATTTTCATATTTATGAAGCACCAATACTTAAGATTTTAAGATTGAAAGCAGTGTCCGACACAAGTCAATCATTCCAGTTTTTTGAAAATGTTATCAATGTTAACTTATCAGTGTTGTATTCAGAATTCATGTCTATTTTAGTGTTTAATAGTGAATTATTGGATCAACGGAAGCTAGGGAAGTTTTACGAGTTGCTCCTATGCTATATCTTCTTTCCTGCAAGCTGCAATTAAAACATCACCATTCTGATTATGGATGATGTAATCATGCAAGATGAGCCTGAGCAGTGGTCCATTTTATCTTGACCTTTACAAAGATACCGATATTTTCGATGTCTAACTTTATCCTACAAAACTATATTATAGACGAGCACTATCCAAACTCTACGAGGAGGCGGAATTTCCAACAAAATATATATAGAGATTTCTATCATATGTAAACATTGGTCAGTTTCATATGTTGGAGTGTGAATAAGTTGATCTCCACTCTTAGCATTCCTATATTTTTGTAATGAGAAGTGATATTCGAATAATCTTTTGGTTGACAATTTTTAGAACAACCATAATTTACAAGGAAAAAGTGAGTATTTGCATGAAAACCAAAGTAATTGAGAGATAAAGTTTGCACTAGAACTCTTACATGAAACTACTATTAATTAATGGGTCTTGCTAACCAGTGCCCTAAGGACAATGGTTAAGGATTCCATTAATAGAAACTTTGTCTTGGGAATATAAGTCTTTACTTTTTTCTTAGCAATAATTACATCATTTTTCAATGCAAACTTATTTATTTTAATACTTTAATCAATACCCAAAGGACAATGGTTAGCATTTCTCTTAATTATATTATAGAAATGGAAGAAAACTACATGAAGTTGGTTAGGGAATTGATGATATTTAAGGGTAGGTTCCAATGAAGGACATCAGTTTCAGGGTATAAGCATTTACTCTAAATGATACGGTCTTGAATTATTGGACCAATGGCAGGTAGGGACCATTTAACATTATACAATTTACAACCTCTTGCACAGGATGCAATAATGACATTTTCAAAACTTTGGTAAGGATTGGATCCACTACTTTATCTTCTTTATTGCAAGCTGCAATAAAAACAGCACCATATTGATTATGGATGATGAAATTTTTGAAATTGATATATTTTAGTAGTTTCAACAAAACATATAAAGAGACTTTAACCTATGTTAGGATGGGTTAATCTCATATCTTCCAGTGTAAATACATCTCTTTCACCATTCCTATATAGTTATATATAACAATGACACTACTCTGAACATATTACAGAAATATTAGTTTTATTTTTATTTTTTTATTTTTATTTTTGATGTAGTTTCTTTAAATTGATTGTAGCTTGTATAGAGTACAGCTCTTAGTTCCTAGAAACCTTTTTTATTATTGTATAGAATGAGTCTTGAAACACAAAAATTTAGTTGTGTCATTAACCAATTATATATTCATTAGGATGGTCGTCTATGACTTGGTGCGTTCTAATTTCAAAGTTACTCATATTTATTTAAGTAGGTTGCTCTAATAGATCTAAATGACTTTCTTTGGATTTGAAGACTAGTCTGTATAGCTATATTTAAAATATTATTTTCTTTTCTTTTACCATCCATTTGATTATTAGTATGTTGATGGAATTCCCTTGGAGATCCACGGAGACGTAGAAAAAAAGAACTACCAAAAGTTCAAAAAAAAAAAAAAAAAAAACTTACTCAGCACTTCCTAAAGCAGTTAAGGAACCCATAATTGAGAGACAAAGTTCATTCTTTGGCATAATCTCTCAAAGAAAAAGAATTAACTTTTGAATGATATTAGTTAATACATCTACAAACTTTCAAGTTCAACATCTATATCTACGGTTAATTTTGAATACTTTTGTTCTTTTTTTTTTTTTTACAAAAATATTTTTTTTTTTTTCTTTATTCTTTTTTTTTTTTTAATATTTTTT
>Ga0228710_1009755_pt1 | contig 13156 bp, 5 predicted proteins | sample MedpolnodulmetaG_FD_177995 | JGI IMG/M metagenome (GOLD analysis project Ga0228710, IMG submission 177995) | Root nodule microbial communities from Medicago polymorpha collected in Santa Monica, California, United States - pink nodules | ecosystem: Host-associated > Plants > Roots > Nodule...
TATATATATATATATATATATCTCTTTGTGTTTGTGTTTGTTTTATTCTGCTGTTATCAGACTCTGAGTTCGACTCTAAACATTTAAGACTTCGACCAATACAAAAACATTTGGAAAAATTTGAAAAAGAAAACACAATTCAACCCTCATTCTTGTATTTTTCTCACCTTCAATCAGAAGTTAAGATTTAGAAAACACCAAATGAATTACTGGAAGAAATATGCCTAAAGGTACACTAGAAGATCAGAATCAAATAACAGAAGCTGTGAAGCAAAGCACAAGGAATAACAATTAGTTGCCAGAGTTACTTGGTCATCAAGGCAAGCCACTAAAAGACAAACAAACTACTAGTTTTTGAATTGATCACCAAGATAAAAGCTCTATAAAGGGTATTGTCATTCAAATGAGAAATATCTCTCTTTATCAACTCTCATTTCTACATCAGAATAAGATCTGAACAAATCATAAGTAGAATATCAAGATTGATTGAAAAAGATTAGAATCATTTTCTCAACTTGAGATTCATTCTGACAACGTTAGATAACAATCACAAATAGATCAAGCATCTGGTATGTCTTTGACACATCCTTAAATATATTTAAAAAGATCATATTTAACTGTGTGTGGTCATATTGAACTTAAAGAAACAAAATTTCAAATTCACCTTAATGTGATTGGTTGAGAGAGAGAGAGAGAGAGAGAGAGAGAGAGGTCATTGTGATATCAAATTGATCAACTGTATGATCAAGATCACAAGAACAATTTATGTATTCAGTTGTGAAGCTTCACTAATCTTCTTTAGGGTATAAAGGTGGATTGTGTGGTAGCTAAAGTTTGAAGAGGCTGTCCAAAACTTGTGTGGCAAAGTAGACCATAAAAAGAAGAGAAAATAGTGTAGAATCTAAGAGGGTATCTCAGACACCAGATTGAAAAGTAGCACATCAAGTGGGGACTGGACTAGCCCTGTTAGGATGAACCATGATAACTTCTTTGTATCATCTTCTTTATCCATTACCTCATTTATTTGATAGTTCAGAAGCAAGTTCATTCATTAATTCTCTTATTGTATCGAATTCATTTGGATACATACTTCATATCATCATATCTGAACATCTTAGGTTTGAGAAACACCCAAAATTTTCAAAGGGTTACAATTCAAACCACATTCCTTGTGACCATTATTTTTACTCCAATTGCCATCATAGCACTTCATGTAAGGGTTAGAACACCTAACCAATGTTAGAGGAAAGGTTCACAAAGAAGTAAATGGCTGATAAAATAATTTCACCAACATGCTTCATATAGAAGGAGGTTCTCAATCAAGACTACCTTTCTCCAATGGATCAAACTACAACTTTTGGAAAAGAAAGATGTAACTTTACATCAAATCTCTAGAGATAAGGATGTGGAGAACAATCACTGATGGTGATTATGATCCTATGGTTGCTCAAGATGATGGAACTCAAATTAATAAAATATGGAACAAGCAACGATTTAATACACTTTTGAGAAATAAGCCTCAAATGTGCAATATATATATATATATATATATATATATATATAGACACACACACACACATCTTTATGTGAGGTGTGGATTTTTTGGTTCAATATGCTTCTCATTCCTCAATGGTTAGACATTCATTTAGCAGGCAAGTTGCATATTCCTGATCATCTCACTTTGTTCGGTAGCTTAGTATGTGACTTAGAGAAAAGTCGGTCTTTGGTTCATTTGATTTGATTTCGTATTTTTCAACCAAAGTAATTGCTTTTACATCAGCTTTTTGATAAAGTCAAACATCTTTCTTTCTTTCTTTCTGGTGTTTGAAAGCTAAACATAATAACTTAGTTTTTGATTTTTATCATTGATGGTTTAATCATGTTTGGTACATGAGCCTTGTATCTTAGCTCTCATTTTGTTAATGTTCTATAATTATTAGTTATCTTTGTTGTTATTTTTATTTTTAGGGATAGTTATCTTTGTTTTTATTGGTGACTGACTTTTGTCTTATAAATTCTTTTGGGATCTCCTTATTGTTTAATATATTTTATTTTATCTTGTTAAATATAAACTAAAGTCGTGCAGCATATATATAGAAAATTATCACCAGAGTGTTTACTCTCAACCTTTTTATTTAAACATATTATTATGCACATCATTGCATGCTCTTGTATATAAGGCACCAAATGATACACACATACTTTTTTTTTGGACAAGAATAAACATATACTTTTTGATAGCCGGTTTAATTGGATTATTTTGTTAAGGAAATTTTATCTTCCTCATCACTTTTGAAAACATTATCTTCCTTGCCACTTTTGGATACTTTATCTTCCTCGTCACTCTTGAAAACTTTATCTTCCTCGCTGCTCATGAAAACATTATCTTCCTTGCCACTTTTAGAAATTGTATCTTCTTCATCGATTTCGGAAACTTGATCTCCCTCATCATTTTTGGAAACTTTATCTTCTTCATTACTCTTGGAAACTCTATCTTCTTCGTCACTTTTGGAAGCTTTATTTTCCCTATCACTTAAGGAATCTTTATCTTCTTCGTCAATTTTGGAAATTTTATTTCCCTCATCACTTAATAAAAATTTATCTTCCTCTTCACATAAGTGTTTTAGAAATTTTCGGCTATTAGGAATAGTTTCAGCACACTTCTTCTTGATCAGATTTGCACGGAAAGCCATCCAATCAGCTGCTGGAATCATCACTTTATGCATCTTGCCTACAATAATGGTCATTGGCTCTAAGTTATTGATGAAAGGTAAAATTGGAGCATTATAACATAGAAATATAAAATGTAAAAATAGTGTTAATGTCTTACCACTATTTTGATCATGGTGAATCATTTCATTAACAGCCTCTACGGTCTCTAGAGCTTCAAATGGAATTTCCTTGGGGCCATTTGGACGTGGATCCTCTACATTGACCACAACTATTTGTTAATTTATAGTTGCTTGTTGATGTAAAACGTCTTACATTAAAATGTATATATCAAAAGAAATAATAATTTGGTGTTAACCCTAGGAAAATGAGTGTTGGTAATATGTAGTTCGGTTGGGAGGTGAATAATAAATGGTGTTTGATCGGAAGGAGTAGGTCTCAAATTTAAAAATAAGTTCCATTGACAAGTTTTTTTTGTACAAAAGTGGGTAAAAGTCTAGTTGAATTGACAAGTTTTATACATGTCTCTAATTGTATTAATATTTGTGTAGATTTATTAAGAATTAACAACAAAATTGTGATATGACTAAATGCATGTGTAAATATTTTTACCAAGACCGTATGATTTTTTTTTGTCAACCCGTTGGTTCTTAAAGGAAAGGGTGCTAGTATTTTATAGATTTTTTTGAAATATATGCATTTGTCTTACAAAATTAAACTATACATTACTAGAATGACTAACCGAGAATAGGAGGCGGAGGCAACGGCGATTGAGCTAAAACTTGATAAGAGAGAATAACAAAAAGACCAACAACGATATACACCTTTGAGTAAGCCATAATGTTTGATTTTTTAATTTTTTTTACGGGAATGCAATAATGTTTGATAAAGAATAATGAAGTTGTCTCTATATATAAGGCAAAAACATGCTTTATTTATGGGGCCAAGAGTCAGGTTTATATTTTAAATTAAGTAAAATAAGTGGTAAAAGCAATCTGTGAATGAGATGTAAATATGGAAATTGAAATTGGAAACGCAACCCTAAAAACCTTTCGATACTCTTCTTAATTACATGTCCATTTAGATCTTAAATTAATATATATTTTTTTTACAAAAATAAATGATATTCATTCATTCAAATTGATAGAGTACATCGATACAATACAAATTCAAATTCACAAAAAACAAAAACGATGAATTTGTAAACAAACTAACAACGTCTATGTTAATAGCATAAAAGGGCAAAGTACTTATGCCTACAAATAAGACTAATATGACTATGTTAAAGTCTCTGGAATATTCATGTCTCCAGATCTGCAACGTTGACGACGCCAAAGTCATTGTCATTGATCGGATTTGCACTTGCTCAAAGCTAATCTTTCAACCTGAATCAAATAAATACCGCACTAAGACGAGAAATCAAAAACACACCGCACAAAGACGGAAAATCAAAACAAACAGAGTCGTTCAAATACGACGAAATCAACAAAAACAAACGAAAGAAAACAGAAAATATGTTAAATCACTTATTCAATTAGGATATAAGGAAAAACAACTCGGAGGGGTGATTTTTGGGTCAAAATTGACCTAAATCACCCCTCTGACAAAAAGAAGAAGAAGATAGGGGTGACCTTAAAAAATTATTTCTTGAAGTCGCATAATTAAGCAATTTAAATATATCCAAAATTTTATGTAAAAGGAATGCACATAAATGACATTAAAGAGTATAAATTCTTAAATGGAAAAACGCATAAATGACATTAAAAGCCATATTTTTTTATATGTGAAAGACATTAAAATGCAGAAAATCTACAATGTGAAGACATGTAAATGACATTAAAAAGCATGGACTTATAATGGAAAGACGCGTAAATGACATTAATGTGAAGAAAATTTTGTAGAAGGATTGCACATGAATAATCTCAAAATGCAGAGATTCTGTAAAGGCAAGACACATAAATGACATTAAAACACAGAGATTTTGTAACGGAAAGAAACATAAATGACATTAAAATGCAAATATTTTGTAATGGAAAGCCGCATAAATCACATTAAAATGACATGAAATCTGCTAACACGGATGTTCATAAATGACCTTAAAGTGGATGAACTTTATAATAAGAATATTAAAATACAAATATCCTATAATGTAAAAGCGTATAAATGACATTAAAGAGCATAAATTTGAAAATGGAAAGACGCATAAAGGACAATAAAAGCCATAATTTTTATAATGGAAAAGCACATAAATGACATTAAAATGCAGAAATTATGTAATGGAAATGAACGTAAATGACATTAAATGTCAAAATTATGTAAAAGGAAGCCGCATACAACATTAAAATGCAGGAACTCTATAACGGGGAGGTGCATAAAAGACATTAAAACATATATATTCAGTAACAAGATGACGGATGAATGTTATTAAAATTCATAATTTTTTTATTGAGAAATCACATAAATGAATTAAAAGACATAACTTTTGTAAATGAAATGCGCATAAATGACATTAAGGTCATAGTTTTTGTAATGGGAATGTATAGAAATTACATTTGAATACTTAGATCATCCACAACAGAACACCATAAATTAGGTGCCTACATTTATTTCATATGTTCACATCACTTATTTTACGGTAATACTTAATAAGCATCACTTTTCTCCAACCCTGCATCTCAAAATAAATTATAAAATAGGTCCCACAAATAATTTTACGTCATTATATTTTAACCACATTTATTTATTTTATTAAGATTTATTAAATGAGACCCTGAAAAATGAAGAGAGAGAGGGTGCTTCCATAACCACCATTCTCCATAGCCACCCATATATTATTCTCCACAATGAGGGTGCCTATTTAATGTGGTGCTAAATAGGTGAAGCACCCATCATTGTGGATGGTCTTATATTGTATAATGGGAGACGCGCTTAAATGACATTAAAATAAAGAAATTCCGCAAATGTAAGACATTAAAATGGATAAATTCTCATTAGTCTCAAGTGTACTTCTTTGGATGATGACCAAATTAATAATGATATTAATTAACTGCCATTAGATTGTCTTTCACTCCCGTTGATGTTTGTATTGAAATTTTGTTCATTCTATGAAATTTTTCTTGCTCAACCATTCTGCAACACCCTACGCTGATGATTAAGTGAAATTTTAATGAAATTGTATATGTATTTCATTATTATTTTTTCTTGCTCGATCATAACATATAAAGAATGCAAACAATCAACAAAATACAGTCTATTATATTTGAAAATGTTGTGCATTATTTAAAAAACAAAACAGGATAATACAATAAAATCATTCTAATATATTGCCATAAACTGACATAAGTTTTAACGCAATGAAAAACTAATAAATCAGAACAACGAATTAAAATACAAAGTTTCATTCATCCCTGCCATTACCAACCATGACTTTCGCGCCTTCATGAATTCTTCCTCATCAGCACCAAGTGATAGACACATACTTTTTTTTTTCACAAGAATACACATACACTTTTGATAGCTGGTTTAATTGGATTATTTTTTTAGAGAAATTTTATCTTCCTCATCACTTTTGAAAACATTATCTTCCTTGCCACTTTTGGATACTTTATCTTCCTCGTCACTCTTGAAAACATTAGCTTCCTTGCCACTTTTAGAAACCGCATCTTCTTCAACGATTTTGGAAACTTGATCTCCGTCATCATTTTTGGAAACATGATCTTCTTCATCACTTTTGGAAGCTTTATTTTCCCTGTCACTTAAGGAAACTTTATTTTCTTCGTCAATTTTGAAAACATTATTTTCCTCATCACTTAAGAAAACTTTATCGTCTTCACATAAGTGCTTTAGAAATTTTCGGCTATTAGGTATAGTTTCAGCACACTTCTTCTTGATCAGATTTGCACGGATAGTCATCCAATCAGCTGCTGGAATCATCACTTTATGCATCTTGCCTACAATAATGGTAGAAAATGAGCATTATGTCATAGAAACATAAAATGTAAAAATAGTGTTAATGATGTCTTACCACTATTTTTATAATGGTGAATCATTTCATTAACCGCCTCTACGGTCTCTAGAGCTACAAATAGAAGTTTCTTGGGGCCATTTGGACGTATATCCTCTTCATTGACCACAACTATTTGTTAATTGAAAAATGATATTTGAACAATAATTTCTAAACAATTTTTGTGATAACTCTCTCTTTTATACTCTCATTGTACTTTTTTCTCTCTCTTCTTTTTTCTCACTCTATTGTTATTGTCCAATGAAAAGAGAGGAAAAAGGTTGTCACTAAAAGTTGTTTAAAAATGGTTGTCAAAATATCATTCCTCTTGTTAATTTACACTTGCTTGTTGATGTAAATAAAATTACATTAAAATGTACACCACTCCGTTATACATCACATACATCTTTTAATGTTGTAAAAATCTACATTTTAGATTCATTCAATTAACGATTATATGTCTTTGTTATATATCACATACATCTTCTAATGAATGAATCTAAAATGTTAATTTTTGTTTATAACAATGACCAGATGATGTATATATGAAAATAAATAATAATTTGGTGTTAGCCCTTTAGTTTTAAAGGGAAATGGACGCTTGTAGTTCGGTCAAGAGGTAAATAATGTCTAACCAATAATTGTTCCATACAAAAATCGAATTCAGATTTTTATAAACAATTCGTCCTTGTTGAGTCCATTTGCTTAGTTATTTATATATCAAAATTAACAATACGACTTATCTACATCCTAAATAAGCATTTATTTTATTTATTTTTTAAATATTGACGAGAAAATCACATATACGTGTCAGTAAGAAATGCTAGGGTCACACCCTCTAGCACACTCTTTTCACACACACCAATGAGAATGAGCCAAATCCCCCACCTTTTTTTATTCATGGACTCTAGTTGGTAAAAATAGCGGATATCTAATAAGCTAGTTGATGGCTGATGATTGATACCTTATAGCTTTTAGCTGATGACAGATAGTTGATAAGCTACTTGAAGTGTTTGGTAAAAGTAATGGTTCAACTGGTTGATAAATGTAGAATAACATAAAATGGTATTCTTAATTCATAATAAAATTTATATCAATTGATATTTAAAATATTTAAAGTTTAGTAATTTAAATATATTAATTAATACGCCTTTCATATGTTATTTTTAAATTCATAAATTTGTTGATGTTTTATTTCAAAATTTATTTTATTTTAGTTTTTATACTTTATAAAAAAATTAAACAAAACCTTGAAAAAAGTTAAACAAAAATTACTTGTGACCCTCTAAGAAAAAGCTAATTGTGACAACACTTTTTTTTTTAAGGAGAATGCTAACCATTGCCCTTGGGGCATTGATTAAAGTAATAAAATAAGTAAGTTTGCATCGAAAAATGGAGTAATTATTGCTAAGAAAAAAGTAAAGACTTTTATTTTCAAGACAAAGTTTCTATTAATGAAATCCTTAACCATTTAAGTGAAAAGTAACATTTGTTTTATTTTAAGAGAAATGTTATGTAAATTTGAGTATATATTTTCTAACCAAAAAATAACGTGAGTATGTATTTATTATCAGCCATTGAAATTGAAATATAATTAAACGTAACATGTTTTTCTTAAACATAGCTATTTAGTGCAAAGGATAAAAATGGATTTTAGTTAAATTAATAAGGGTAAAAATGAGACAAAAGATGATAAGCTATAAGCTCAAACGCTACTTTAAACAGCGTCTGGAAAATAAGCTCCTGAAATAAGCTATAAGCTCGTTCTAAAGAGGCCGTTACCAAACACAGTTTTTTTTTTGTCAGACGAGCTTATAAGCTATAAACTACTTTTTTGGCTTTGCCAAACAGAGCCTTAACTGGTTACCAGTTGTCCAAGTTTTGTGAAAAAACCTTTTCTTAATTTTTATTTATTTATAAAAAAAAAACACACTTTAAAGAGTGTTAATCGATGATCTTAAAAACAAAAAAACTGCAATCTTTTTCAATTTGTCTCGCTTTCTCTAATCATATTTTAATCATATTAATATTTGTGTAGATACAGTAAAATTTATCAACAAATTAAAAGTGTGATAGTCCTTAAAAAAACAAAAGTGTGAAATGACTAAACGCATGTGTAAAATTTGTTTACCATAACTGTATGATTTTTTTTTTGTTAACCCATTGGTTCTTAAAAGAATGGGTGCTAGTAATTCATAGATTTTTGAAATATATATGACTCACCGAGAATAGGAGGTGGAGGCAACGGAACTTCAGCTAAAACTTGATAAGAGAGAATAACAAAAAGACCAACAAACACATACACCTTTGAGTAAGCCATGCCACTTCTTGGCAACGACAATGCAATAATGTTTGATAAAGAATAATGAAGTAATCTCTCTATATATAGGGCAAAAACATGCTTTATTTATGGGGCCAAGAGTCAAGTTTATATTTTAAATTAAGCAAAATAAGAGGTAAAAGCAATCTTTGAATGAGATGTAAATATGGAAATTGAAATTGGAAACGCAACCCTAAAAACATTTCGATACTCTTCTTACATGTCCATTTAGATCTCATTTTAAAAAATTGCTTCTTGTAGTCGTATAATTAAGCCTTTTAAATATACTCAAAATTTTATTTTAAGGTGTTCTAAATCATCACAAAAATGTCGAAATCCTTTCCTAGTTTTCATTGTATTTATATGTCATGCATCAACTCTTGCTCATTTGACATTGTACTCGAGTTATACAACATATTGTCTCTCATAAATGACTTAGCATTCACATTATTACATATTTGATCTATGTCATAAAGTTTCAAAAAAGTTTTATGTTGGCTCTCGATAGCCTAACACGACATTTTTATCCATACTTGAGCATTTCAATGGAATATATCCATATGACATCTACCTCAACTATTACGTCGACATACCACTAGTGCAAATCAAGGATACAAGACCTGTTTTTTTAGAGATTTAAGACCACTTTTGCACAAAAACAGGTCTGAAATCTTTAAAAATCAGGTCTTGTATCCCTGATTTGCACTAGTGTACCATGCGCTTCGCAGTTCATTCCGGAAAGGGTGACAAGTTACCAGACATCTACAAGACCTACTTTGATTGTCTATAGGTATACGGCATGATCTTCAACCCATATAGTGATCACCGTTAGAGGCTCCATTCGATAATATTTGTTGGTACTTTGGTTGCATAAAGTATGGTTGCAAGATGGTTTATGGCCTCTTGCTAGAGCGGGTGATGAGGCAGTATGATCGTACATAGACCATTTTGATGCATCTTTCCATCGCATCAGCTATTTAAGGGTGTATATGGGTTGGGTCAACCCGGAAAATTGATCTAACCCACCCAAAAAAAACCAAAAATGTGGGTTGGGCTGGGTAATTGGGTGGGTATTGTTTTAAAAAAGGAAAATCCCATAAAAAATAATGGGTTTCGGGTAAAACCAGACCTAATCCCAAATACTTACCCAATAATGGCAACATTTTTATTTTTATTTTCACATGGAAGAAAAAGAAGAATACCAAAAGTTTTGGTCATAAATCAAGTCTAATTTCGAAAATTGACACAATACAACCTCTATATCAAAAATCAGAACATGCTAAAGTTACAAATTAGGATGTTGCATTTTTTGAATAAATTGATGCTAATGCAATTTTATATCGTGCAACTTTATTTTGTCGCAAGTAATTTATGATGAAACTTATTATTTCACATTATCATTTATTATTTTATGACGCTAAAATATAATGAAAATATGTTACACATTTTTTTTAAGAAAATAAAAAAATAGAGTAATTTTTATGGAAAAAATATGAGGACTCGCCATTTAGTCATTTAATATTATTAACAAAAAAATAAATAAACATAATTTAGGTACCCACTACCCAATTGAACCCAAATTGAAAATTAGTGGGTTTGTCGAAACTGGTCTAATAGCGTAACGGATGGTTACTTTACCTCTCCCAAACCGAGGTTCGGGTATTGGGTTTGACAAAACCCAACCCAAATAGACCCACATACACGCCTACTATTAATGTCTTCTAGGTAGATCAGACTTTCCAAGATTATTTGATGTAGGTTATACATGAGGCTGGCGGGGTCTATTCTTGGAGAACGTAACCGGTGGCAGCACATACTAGGTGACATTTCTTGGAACCAAAGGATATCTCATCTTAAAGTAGTGCCCTCAGTCAAGGGAGAACAACCTTGGCCAGCAAATGTTGAGGTTTCGATATAGGAGGAGTATGGCAAAGATACTATGGATATATTCCAGCAGATCAGGAGTGTCGACCTATATGCGTATCTTGAACAGTGTGCAAATAAAACATTGTCGGACACTCAATATCAAGTTGAACGAAGGAGCAGGTCTTTCTGATGATTATTTTTCCCTTTGGAATAGATTAATTACAAATTTATGCAATTTGAATGATGATTTCATTTTAAATGTTGCATGTGTTTAAGAGTTTTTACGTGTGTGCGCCCAATTGCTAATCAAATTAATTTTGTGGTTGATTATTTGTACTGTTCATATGAATGAGTGCTTGAAAGTGTATAAGTTTGTGTGCCCGATTTGGCCAATTCTTAGTCTCTGATATTGTGTTTGCGTTTCTTCATGCGACTGCATCCCAACTACTGTTTATGTGAACGATAGTTAATTGTCGTTCATAGAAACGGTTTCAAACTACTTTTCAGCGGCGAATAATAGTTAATCACCGTTAGAGATATTCTTGATAGTTTGAGGTTCATGCGGCAAAAAAAACTAGGTGCTTAAAGAGCATTATTCTTACTTGTTTGTAAGATGATGGACATCATAGAGAAGTGGCTAAATTTGTGATTAAGATTTATTAAATTATAAATAATTTTTTCTTACAAAAATTTATTTATGATGCAATTTTTATTTATATATATGATTTAAGAAGCACCGCATTGAGGTGTTTGGTAATCAAGAAATGTTAGCTCATACTCTTTTAGACATGGTAAAATTTATAGATTGGTCATTGATCAAGTCAAAGCTAAAAAAAATTCATATGATTTCTATCAATGAAGTACTCAATCATTCATATGTTTAGGAGTGGTTTTTTCTGTAATTTAATTCTAAATTATTTTTGTTGCTTGATTTGGAGACAATATTGTTTACGGTAATGTTTTTGTATTTCAGAACTTTGTAACCTTCCAATTCTTAGCACTCATTGTGCTTTGACCGTTTATTTTTAATACATTGTCTTTTTGGCATTTTGATGACAAATCAACATATGATATTTTATGCTGTTTTTAGTTATTTATTTGCATTTTAAGAAAATTTAAAAGTTATTTAGAGGAGTTGTTAATGGTTTGAGGGACATTTTCTATTATTTTCGTTCAAGTCATTGTGTTTCTTCCATATTCATGCAACTACATAGTTATTTTGAGTCTTTTTTATTGATAAACCATATAATACGGCAAAACAAGACACCACGTTGAGGATTAAGGGATTTGAATAATGAAGATCAAAGTTGCTTAGAAGGATTTTTAAGATAATACACAAATAATCATCCCAAGTTCCAAGACATTTTCAGATGGAAGATCGCTTGAAAAAAGAACGAAAAATTGTAAAATTCGGCCCCTAGAGGATGCCCAATGCGCATGGAAGATGCCCACGTGTGCATGACACAGCCCCATGGGCTGACTAATGCGCTCTTGCACTTTCTGACAGGTAAAATACACATTCAACTTGTTTTTCAAGCTGGATTGGAGAAAAAAGTCCATGAAACCTAACTTCTTTTTTTTTTTTTGTGGTGGCCGGTGTTTGAACCCCGAACCTTGCATATATTATGCATTGTCAATACCAATTGAGCTAAACTCATAAAGACCCATAAATCCTAACTTAACCTAGAAGTAAAGATGCCTATAAATAAAGACCTTTACACACACTTATATTGATTCATAAAGTTGGTGGTACAAGGCAAGGGTCAAGTATCTGGACCATCAAGACATGGTTTCTTCCTTCATTTCTACTCTAATGCTTTTGTGTAATATTTTTCTTTCAATTTTACCCTTAATTTCAACTTTCTATTTACCATTTTATCCTTACCTAAAAAATAAATAACTTAATGTTTTAAATATCAGGATAAAAGTTTACAATATCTATAATTTTTAAAAATATAAGAAGAAAGATGGGGATGCTAGTCTTTATAAAGTAAATAGGCTTAATGGGAATACAAGGTATTTTCCAATTCAATACAATCACGCAACATAAGTTTTTTGGATACAATATATTGGATTGTTAAACCAATAAAAAAATTGAACGTCCGAATTTTATTTTAAAAAGCTTGATATTTCATTCATTCAAACGGCCAAAAGTCAATAAGTACATTACAAAGAAAGCACTTAGCCAATTAGGTACATTAATTACCCACTAGTAATTATGTAAAATTATCACAATACAAATATTCATATAATCAACCTCATAAGGAACAATTTGTCAAAAAAAAAAACACCTCATA
>Ga0228710_1009756_pt1 | contig 13154 bp, 8 predicted proteins | sample MedpolnodulmetaG_FD_177995 | JGI IMG/M metagenome (GOLD analysis project Ga0228710, IMG submission 177995) | Root nodule microbial communities from Medicago polymorpha collected in Santa Monica, California, United States - pink nodules | ecosystem: Host-associated > Plants > Roots > Nodule...
GTGTTCCTTTTTTTCTTTTTTTTTTTTTTTTTTTTTTTTTTTTTTTTTTTTTTGTTTTTTTGTTTTTTTTTTTTTTTTTTTTTTTTTTTTTTTTTGTTCACAGAATTCATATAGAGTTTGAGGACTATATTAGGGCTTGCAGTTTTCTCAATTTGACTCTTTGTTGTGATAATGGTGCCAAAAAGAGTTTTTAGGTTTTCTATGTGGATGAACCCTCTATGAAGACGGCAATAGGCTTGGGATGGAAGGAGTTTTGTGAAGAAAATGGCTTTAAGGATTGTGACATTTTGTGCTTCAAGTTTGAGATTGTGAATCCTAAGAAGAAGGTTCATGTTTTTAAGGTTAGGATGTGAGCTATTTGTGTTCTTCTCGCCAGGGAAACCACTTATCTGGTTGTTTTGTGTATCTTGCATGGAGTTTTATGTCCTTTGGTACCTGAGTTATCGCTTTTGTACCTTGTTCATTGTTCTCCATTTATTTCTATGGTGTTTTTTTGTAACCTATCATGTATGAGTTTCCTGTTGGAGATTTAGATATTATATGTATTTGTGTTGTGTTTAATTAGTAAAAGTTTGATGTTTGTCTGGAATGTCCTCTTATTTACGCGTGATTTCTTATTTAGATGATTGCATTTAATCTCAATTTTTTTTTATCTTCTTTTTTGTGTTTTTTCAAATTTCTGTTGTCGCGCAAAAGAATAATGAAATTTTGCTCTAATAATTTTTGGTGCATTGTTATTAAATTGAAGGTAAATTAAATTTAAATATTTAATGTATTTTGGGTCTGGTCCTTTTGGACAGTCTATGTGCCTAGACCTATCATGGGGGTCCCATCTAAATTATTTTGGTCGTTTTCCAATGGTCATGAACAATGTATTCACAGTGTTAAAATAGAACAGTAACAGTTTCTGTAACTGTAACGATCATATTCCAATATTTATTTATTCTATAAATACTAACTCTTCAAAGATTATTTTCAAATCATTCCATAAACAATTATTCATAAACTTCAAAGTGTCTAAGGTTTTTCTTCTATGTATCACTTTAGTTGTTTTTGTTTTGTTTATCAGTGTTATTGTTCATATTGAAGAATTAGGAGCGATCTATCTTGCCTTAGTTGTCTTTGGCATTTTTCCATTATTGGCTTTGTCATGGTGTGTTACCATTTGTTATGGTAGAGAGATAAATTAAAGGACTCTCTTGGATTTCACTTGGGTCTATTCATCTATGTACTTCTATTTTATTTTTAATGTTTATTGTGTAGTTTAGTGGTTTATGTATTATGGAGAGTGATGTTTCTGCCAGATGTTCAGGATATTTGTAACAATATATAATATAAGGATTGTTTCAATTGGACCACCTCATCTGCCAGTTCATGTGTAGAATTGATGGAATTGCTTCGGAGAGACTTTGGCCTCATTCTTAGGTTTTATGGAAAATGGCTTGAATATTGTCTCATGACATCAATTTTTTACAGTTGTTGATGGGGGACTATGGGCCATCATCTATGTGTTTCGTACCCAGCTTTTATGCGTGTGCAGCCTATCCCATGCATCATGTTTTATTTTTCAATGTTGGTTAGTAATTTGTTTGAAGTACCTGGACATGAGTTATGTATTTATAATTTTATGTAGTAATTATGTTTAAATGTAAGTCTGATGTTTATGTTGTATTGTTTTTCATAATTCTTTGTAGTTATATTTTTTTGTCTTACTTGAATTTATTTTGTTGAAACCTTTTTGTTTGGCTGCATTATTGTCTACAAATTCACTAAATTTCAATTTTGAATTATTTTGCTGGACCAACTTGTTACGAGATCCTATTGATAGCCTCTACTACAGCCTCTACTCGTGTCCTAGCTCGTCGGAGTGGGTCTGCATAGTAAGTGGTTGTGGATGTCTTCCAATTGAGTAAAGAGAATGTTTTTGTTTAGTACGGATAAATTTTGTTTCATTATTTATTTCTTACAAAGATACCATTCATCCGTGCGTCTGCACAGGTTGCCATACTAGTATATATACATTTTGCATAGTGTTTAGATATTATAATTGATATTTTTATAATTAAATTTAACAAATTTTGAATATTCTTTCTCTCATACTGTCGTTATATTTTTATTTTTATCTTTTTTATTTATCTTTAATTTTTTTTACCAATAAAAATGTTGTCGCAAATGTTTTCATCAAATGGTTGTACACGTATCATTATTTTTAGGTTATTGTATCAGTGTAGTACTTTGATTTGGTTGTGTATGGTGAAGATGAGCATGCTATTTTATTGTTATTGTAGTTAGTCAAGTATTGTAAAATAGTTAACCACCCGTACAATGCACGAGCTCTAGACTAGTTTACAACAAAAGCACATGAATAATACATATCAGCCCAAAAATGACGATGCAAGTTTGTCAAGATAGGGTGTCTCAAATCTTAAGGGCAATATGGACACATCTTTCTCCACCACGTTGAATTGTATTTAGTTTGGCATGTGTACAAGGTATGATGAAGGACGATTCTTGCTTGCTAAAATACATTGGTCACATCCAATATGCTCAATAGAAATTGGAGAAGCGGGATGTTTGCGGTGCGGTTTGATTCAGTTTTGTGCATAAAAATCATCTTAACCGCGAAATAAAAAGACACCCAATTCCGTTTGGTTCGGTTAAAAAGTCATCTGAACCAAGCCAAACCAATGTGGGCTTGAATTAGTTTGGTTGATGCGGTTTTTTTTTTAAAATACAATTTTTTGTTTTTAACATTAAAATCAAGTAAAAAAGCTAAAATGCAACATATTTTCAAGAATGTTTTATATTTCATCAAACATTACAATTTCATTTTCATTCAACAACATAAACCAAATTAAAAAGTAATCCTAATATGTAAGAAATGTAAAAGACTAAGGTTTTGTCATTATATAAAAGTTCAAGTAGCACGTAAATACATTTTTGAAATAAAAAGCAAAGAAGAAACTTAACAAGAAAAAAAATATTTTATAGAGGTTTCCATTGCGTTTCTATGAGTATTTGTTTAGGTTACAATTTTAATTAGTGTTTTTCTTATGTTACGGTATGGATTGATTGGTTCAGTTGGTAATATAAAAACTGCAAACCAAACGAAACCATGCAGTTGAGTAAAAAAAAATGATATGTATACTTTCAAACCAAATGCAAGTTTTTGAGGTTCTGGTTTAGATTAATTCAGTCTACGGTTTTTATATTGGATTGCTTCGGTTTTAAAAACCCCTACCTGTGGGATTGCTTCGTGGCATTAACTGGGTGCATGATCTACAATTCCTTAACATAGATTTCAAGCTTGATGCGAAGATAATTGTAGACTATTTCATCAACGACAACCACCACATCACAAAATTTGGCGTGTCATATTAGATGAATGCAAATGTTGTTATAATTTATTTCACAAACTCTCATGTTGAATTTAGTCAAAGACAAACAACATTAACCAGAGATGTCACATTCTTAACTAATCTCCATACTTTTATTGATATACCGCCATGTATCATTAAAGCGATATGTAGTTAAATGATATAAACTTTTTCGCTTAAAAAAGTTTGTATTGAAAAAGTTATTGATTTACATAATTTTAAAAGTAAACCACCAAATTGGTTCTTATCTTTATAAGTCATTATCAAATTAATCACCGACTCTATTAATATTTCAAATTAGTCATTGTCTTTGCCAAAAGTTTCTCAATTAGGTCTCTGTCTATATGTTTTTGTCGATGACTATTTTAAATGTGACTCACAAACACGCATATCAATTTGATGGTTTACTCAATGTAAAAAAGCAATAACAAATGACAACACGGACTTTTATATTAGAAAAAGGAATCATCCATCAATTGGAATAAAAAAATCCAGCCTTCAGAAACAAATCTAAAAAAGTACAGTATCTTCAAGCACCTTATTTATAACATGTGACCACACCAACGAGTCTCAATGATTTTATAACAAGTTGTACACTTTACAAAAAATAATAATTAATTAACATCATTTACAGCATGGAATAGCATACACCTACTTTTTTTAGCATAAAAATAAAAACTCATGGACATTGCTAACAGATTAAAAGACTAATTAAATTAGGAGTCAGTGCCTTCTACGCATACCTAACAATAAAATAATGATGGAACTCCACCTTATGGAATATCCTAAAATACATGTACAAAAAATAAATAAACATGATATTACAAGGATGGACCACAAGTCACTTTAGTGGCATTGTTGATTAGTCTCATTTACCCCACAATTATTTCATTCAGGTAAAAAATTCCAATGATGGCTCTTCAAGCCAGATCTTTCTCTCAACAAAACCACTTCCTCAGCCATCATAATTTTTTTATTGGCTTCAATTCAAGTATTCAACTCTCTTGGTCATGTATGCCCTTCCACTAAGAGCATTTTTCATATCTTATCTTGACCTTCTTCATCTTGAATTTATTTAGTTAACAACAAAAATAACACTACCAAAAAAAATTAGCAACAAATATTTAGAGACGAAAAAATAAACCTTGTCTCTAATTCACTAGGTTTAATGACGGAATTAGAGACGGATTTCATGTTTTCCATCTCTAAACTTTCGTTGTTAATTTACTTTTTTGGATAGTGAAATTATTCTCTTAAGACCTTGTAGTGTATCTTCTAAGTCCCCTTGGTGTAGGTACAACCACTTCACGACCAGTTTTTAACAAAGCCTGACGATCCTTAATTGTTTTATCAAACAATCTGTTTTCTGGATTTTCAGCATAGCAAACATAGTAACAACTCACACAAGCATGAGGCACTGCCATTGCAATCCTAGTCTGCAAAATAAACAAGTTGATCATGTTAAGATTTGATCACATGCTAATTAATCATTGTGAACCAACAATAAAAAAAGTGGTTTAATTACAATGTAGGTCCCTTAACTACTTAAAGAATTTTTAATAAATTTCTAAACAAAAAATTTGTAATTGAATCCCAAAATTTGGTTAGTAATTTGTAATTAGGTCTTCAACTAAAAAGTTTTATTTGGGTCCAAACTTTTAAATAAAATAATAGTTAGGTCCTTGAAACTCAGATACCTATATACAAATTGTTTAAAAAATTAGGGACCTAACTAAAAATATTTAAAAAATCCAAGGACGCGGATAAAAATATTAGTTCGGGAATCTAATTAAATATTTAAAAAAAAATTAGAAAATATTAAAAAATAATGTCAAAGATTTATATAAAAATCACAAAATAAGTGAGGGACCTACATAGCATAGTAGACAAACAATTAAAAGATAAGAAAAAATTGGTCAAATAAGGGGTACCAACCAAAAGGTATCCAATGAAGAATGTGAGTAAAGACAGGGTGGCAGTGAAACTTTTGTGTACACTTTGAGTCCATGCAGCCACAACAATAACACACATAGAGCCACTACAAACTCCTGTGAGGAAGCAAATTGAGCTGGTTATATCAGCATCTACTATTGGCACCATGTCTTCCTTCTCAAATAGGGACCATGTGTCTTGTGATGCCATAACAAAACCTCTTCCATAGGCTGCAATCTGTTATGATCAATTCAAATTTTAAGTTAGGTAACTTAAAATAATTGGTGGATAGTGATTGCAATGTGATAAATGTACAACAAGGGAAATGATGACAACAAGTTTGAAAGACGGTAGGGTCCGTGTAGTGAAGAAATCCAACAGATCACATAATCCGAAATAGAAAAGAGTTTGATGACTACGCATTGACAGCGTACGATAGTTTTACACAAACTTCCAATCAAATCTAAGTCACATAGTTTTTTTTTTGCTATTGGCCTAGTGTCCAACACATACTCAAATAAACACACACGAATGAGGGAAATGTGGTGAGCAGGTTCGATCCCAGGATTCCACATAGCTGTAACAACAAGGACGCAGATTAAAATGACATCATAGTAAAATGTGATTTTGGATGACCATGGATTTTTTTTAAACTCAACAAAAAAAGACTCATCGATAAATTTTAGAGTAAAAAGGCGAAGCTAAGAACTAATAGCAAATTTCATTTTTCAGAATTCTTGAATCATTTAAAATGTTGATAATAAGCTAAGAAGAAAAAACTCAAGATAGCATTTCTTGAAGACCAACAATTTGCACTCATATACTAATTATAATAGTCACTTATACATGCAGTTATATTATATGTATCAAATATTAATCAACTGTTTATCTGTGATGTTACCTGTACATATGCCCAACTATTGCCATTTCTGAAAATTGATTGCATGACACCCAAACAACAACGAGCGCAGCAAAACATGAATTCATCTTCTCCCTCAAGCAAATTCAGCCCCCTAGCAACAATTCTCAGTGCTTCAATTGTTGGCACAAATAGAGACCCCAAACAAGCACTTCCAAGATTCCGAGTCAACGCTCTCAGAAAGCAAAATTGTGTGCTAGATTGCATTCCTCTCAAGTAATACAACGCAATAACCCTACTAACCGTTATATTAACAACATTCCTCATAACCTCTGTGGTCCAAGCCAAACTCAACACCAATGCGATGATAACCAATGGCGGAAAATAAAAGTTCAAAGCTCCAACTACTGCTAAAGTCCATAGAGATATCCACAAGAATCCAGCCGCAAGCATGTAATAAGTAGGTCGATTCAAATCACTGAATTTGGACATAGGTTGTAGCGATAAACTTAAGATCTTACAACAAAACTTAATTCTATGACTAATCCAACAACCATATAAGCCATTTCCAATCGCAAAAGCAATGAAACAAACACCAACACCGTCAGTTGGAGGCTTTTGGAAGCAAATAAGAAGAATCCCGGCTGCAAGAGACATCACAAAAGTAAACCAAAGTATAAAATGAACCATAAAAGTTGGCCATTTTCTAATTGCACCTTGCCAGATAAAAGCAAGAATTATGCTCATAAAAGTTGCAGCTTCCACTTGTGGAAGAAAATACATCAACACTTTCTTTTCTTTCCTCTTAACAGAACCAGATTCTTGTAATAGTCCTTGGATTCCCTTGAACACAAGAAAACACACAAGAGCAATAGCTAGTAACTGGTGGAAAGCGAATATAAACAAGGATATTCTGTTAGTATATCTTCTTGAATTAAGTGTCACCGGTTGCTGCTGAAAAAATGAAACAGAATCCATATAAATTACTAAAAAATAAATTTAGTAACAAAAAACAAAAATGAACCCTTAAAAAATTACAATCTTTGTCCAACTGAACACATGTAAATTTAATTTGTGTAAAGTATTTGACTTGAACAAGACACATTTAACCCACACAGCCATTTTCCAAAAATAGATTAAAAATATAAATAAATTTCCTATAAGTATTTGAAATCAACAAGAAACACTCATAATCCTTTATACTAATTTCAATAAAGTATTCAACTTTCACAAGACACAAGAAACCCTCATTACCCTTTACAAAGAAAACAACTAAAATGTAAGTAAATTTTTTTGAAGTATTTGAATTGAACAAAAAACCTGCATAACCCTTTAACAAAAATGTAAATTTCAATAAAGTATTTGTCTTGAACAAGACACAAAAACTCCTCTTAACACATTAACAAAAAAGTAAAAAAAAATGTAAATTTCCATAAAGTATTGACATGAACAATGGGTCAGGTAGCTCAACTTAATTAAATTAAGGATTAAAGAAGTTAATGAATTAAAAGACCAAAAAAAACTGACATACCGGTTGTTGTGGTGGTGGTGGTGGTTGTGGAGTTTGAATTGGTGCTGGTGTTGGTATTGGAATGGAACGTGTATTGGTATGAGAGCGTTGAGATTTCTTAGGAGGAGGAGGTTTTGCAACTCTTGTATTGCTATTCATCACAATCCTCAAAGGGTTGGTAGGGTTTAATCTATGAAATCTAGAAACATTAAACCCTTCATGATCATCATGATGACCATGACCATGAGCAACATTCTCAACATCTTCATCATCATCATCATCAACTTCATTCTTTCCAACTTCACCTTTCTCCAAATCCCTTAACCCTTCTTCCTTCTTTTCATCATCCATCTTTCTAGCTCCTTCACTTTCATCCACCTAACAAAAACATACAAAAACAAAAAAAAGATTCAAATTTTACACAAATGGTAATAACCCATTTTGAAAAAATTAAAGTAGCTTAACAAAAACAATAAATTAAATCAAATAAAATAAAATTAATTACATACATGTTCTGTGGCACCCATTTGAAAAATTTAAGGTTATGATGTTTTTTTTTCTTTCTGAGAGAATAATGTTGTTGTTGTTGTTGTTGTGTTCTAGATTGATAAAGATGACGTTACTGGCTTATGTTGTTGTTCTCATTTGGAGTTTGTAGTTACAAGTTACTCACCGTTTCTCTAACACGAACTACTATTGTTCAATGGTGGGGTCCACTGGGTATTGATGTTTGTGGAGGAGTTATTCACGTGTCACAACAGCGAGTGGAGGCTACGCGATAATGTTTTACTGAATAGTCATTGTTTCACGTGTCAGAGAAAAACATAGCACGTGGAAGAGGGAAACGAGTATAAAATTGCCACTTTCTTTTTTCTTTTGACAGCATGCGTCCCCTTCTTTTTTCCGTGATTAAGTTTTGCTCCGTAGCAAAATAGTAAATTTGATTTACATTGTAGAGATTGAGAGCAGAGGAAGTACTCACTAGGTATTATATAATTTTTTTTAATTACAATTTTGATAGGTCTATTGAACTATTGTTTGATTTTAAAAATATTCATCAAGGATTTTTCACTTACCGACGACTTTTGGCCTTGGATAATGAGAGAGAATTTCTTGTAGTGCTTTCAACATAAACCATTTTGTAGTCAAGACATTTGTGAAGAGAGAGAATTAGAAACAAAAATCACAATAAGAAATTGAAGAATACCGGTTAAGATTATATATAAAATCGAAAACTACCAAAAAAATAAAATTGAAGGAATGGAAAAGACAAAATAAGTTACAAATATATATATACATAGGAGCTTCGTAGAAAATTTGTCTAATAAACTATATGAATGCAATTTTTTTATAGGAAAAAAGTGGATAGAGTAGGAATAATTTTGAAATGTAATCATAAGCATTTATCTTGGCCGTATGTTCTACCCTTGTATAAAATAAAAAGATGAAATCCACTTTTTTGATTGTTAACATTTATATTAATATATTGTCAATTGTCAAACACCCTAAAAAATATTCTAGAACAAAGACCAAACATGTGCTTTAACTTAATCAAGGCACAATATATGTAATGAAATCCAAAGGCTGCAATATTATTTTGGTAATATAAAGGCTACAATATACCTTATGGCTTATGCATATGTCTTTGTGAATGAAATATGGTTATTTCATGGGATAGACAAAATCCACCTTCTTCATCCTCCTCCAAATATTCTTCATCCTTTGAAAAAAATGAGTAATCAAGTTTTTGTATGTTCTTGCAATGATTTTTATAGAAAATGAAATTATGCACTAAATTTTTTCAACTTGTAGGTTATCAATATAAAACAATGAGCAGTGGAAAGAGCTGCACAAATTAATTGGAAGTTACATAATAATTTGTAGGTTATAAATAAAAAAATGAGTAGTGGAAGGAGTCACACAAATTAATTGAAATTTACATAATAAAGAAGTCAAAAATGAAGGAAAAAGAGAGTCACATATGAGAAAATAATAATTTTGTAAAGTATAATCACATACATAGTTTAGTAATTGAACATGTTTTAGGGACAACTAATATAGTTTTTGTAGGTTCAATAATGCAATAATCTAAGAACTTTGTAATATTTTTATAAAGTCGAGGACCTTTTTAAAATATTCATTATCCCAAAGACTCGTTTAAAACTATTGTCCTAAAATATTAAAGACTATTTTAGGTTTACTTAATTTTTTGGTTAGAACCTTTTAATAATATCTCATTGTATTATAATAGTAAATTTAGTAGTCCTTTAGGCCACAATATATATAAGAATGGCTAAACATACACTTCAATTTTCTATTTGTTGTTTAGTCTATTATTATTTACTAAAAGTAAGAAATGATTTTAATTTATTTTGTATATTGTTGAACATCATTTATGGTATAAAGTATAAAGAACTTTCGAGACTTTATCTACTCTCTCTTTCTCATTTGCGAAATATTAAACTCTAACATTGTATGGTGAAGACGATCTATAATAAAACTTACAGAATGACAAACACTCGATGGATCGTTGGTAATGGGGAGAATATGCAGTTGTGGTTTGATAACTGGATGGGAAGCTCTCTTGCCACTATGCTTAAATTGTCGACCCACTTGTTTCCTCATCTGAAAGCTACTCTTGCATTCGTTATTACTGATGGTAAATGGGACATTCCTCGAATTATTCTTGACTTTCCGTTAGTGGCTGCCCAAATTATGCAAGTCACTCTTCCGGTCTCCCCTTTGCTGGATAAGTGTGCTTGGATTCATTCCCCCGACGGAGAGCTCTCTTCTAAACTTGCTTTCCAATTTCTTAATCCGGTTCCACCAAATCTTGATTGGGCTACTGATATTTGGCGTCCCTGCATCCCTCCATCACACTCTTTAATATTTTGGCGGTTTATGCTCTCCAAGCTTCCAACGGACGAAAATTTACAATTGAGGGGCTGCACCTTGGTTTCCATGTGTCCGTTATGTTATAACCACGCGGATTCATCTACACATCTGTTTCTTGAATGTGCTTTCTCCCAAACCATCTGGCACTGGCTCGACACCAAGCTTCAGCGCCCCATCCCCCTTGCTGCACCCACTTCGCTGCTGTCTTGTATACCGCAGCGCTGCAGCTCTCAGCTGCGTGATGTGTTAGTTGCTGCCATTGTGCACTCGGTGCACGCAATCTGGCTTGCTCGAAATGTTGTCCGCTTCAATGCTACCTCTGTTACCATTCATGCGACTATGGCAAAGATCACCTCAATGATTGCCATGTCGGGAGCCATTTCCAAAGGGTACTGTCTACGTTCAGATGTGGTAATTTTGGAAAATCAGTTTGTTTCTCCCTTGCACAGGCGTGTATGGGACATCATTCCGGTTGTTTGGAAGCCCCCTAGCAGCCCTTGGGTGAAGGCCAACACAGGTGGATCGGTTAGAAATTTAATGGCTGCCTGTGGTGGTATTTTTCGCGACTCTCACAATACTTTTTTTGTTGGATTCGCAAGCAATCTTGGTAGAGTTTATGTTTTCGAAGCGGAAATAATGGGTCTCATGGTGGCTATGGAATATGCGAGCTCAAACAGATGGACTCGTTTATGGCTCGAAAGTGATTCTTCTAGCGCGGTACAAGCTTTTCATAAACCATCTCTTATTCCGGTTTGTCTCCGAAACCGTTGGCATAATTGCACTCACAATGGTATGTTTATTATTTGCTCGCACATCTTTCGGGAAGGAAATGTTTGTGCTAATGGCCTAGCCGCTTTGGGGCATGATTTGAATGACACCACGTGGTTCACCTTGTTGTCTCCATCTTTAGGGCCGGATTTTTCTAGGGACAGAAATGAACTGCCGAATTTTAGATTCTCTTAGTATTTCTGTTTCTAGTTTCTGTATATATTTATTTCCTTCGAGGGTTTTGGCCTAGTCCCCCCTCTTTGTATTTTGCCCCCTTTTTTTTAATATTCTACGTATTGAAAAGGCGGCATAGGAAGGGGGTGTCTGTTGGGTGCCAACCTAGTTGGGATGCTTCAACCACTCCCGGATGCCTCACCTTTCTCTTGGCCTTATAAAAAAAAAATTCTAAAATATTAAAGTTGCATAATATTTAAAAAATATATTTAACACTCACCTATAGTTAATAATTTTAACTTCAAAAATTTAAAATCATATTTACATATATTTTATCGTTTATATAATTTCATAGTTGAATAGAAATATAATTAAAAAAGGTAATTAATGGCTGATTCTCTGTTGTGTATTATTTTTGCTTACTTATAATTTTGGTCTCTCTATTTTTAAAATTTTACGGATTTGGTCTCTCTATTTTAAAATCTGACAGTTTTAGTCTCTCTATCAAATTTTACGATGATAGAAAGATCAACGTAAATGAAATTATCAAAAAAAAGTTATTTTATATTATATTAAATAAATGGAGAGCATATGTAATGTTTTATATAATATTTTATTAAAATCTACTAAAAATATTATATTATAATTTAAAAACTTATCTTTATTCTGGTTTCAATGAGAAAAAAAAACTACAAAATAAGATTAAAAAAACCAAATTAAAATTTCTAAAAACAAACCACGACAAAGCTTTTAGGTTAGTTTTTTTTAAGGAAGTTTTTAGGTTAGTTTAGATGTAACTTTAGAAAACACAACTGATATCATGTCACAGCTGATTAGAAGTTTAGAGTCCTTGTGAGCTTAGTTCAGTTGGTAGGAAAAAAATATGTAAGGTCTGAGGTTCGAACCTCAGCCACCACTAAAAAAAAAGATTAGAAGTTTAGATATAACTTATTTTTATGTGAGTTTAGATGTAACTTCTTTTAGGCGAGTTTAGATGTAATTTGTGGTTTACATCATGAGTGATTTCACTTTATTGCATTAAGATTTTTTTTTTCCATCCTACAATATTTTGAATCATATAATCCAAAAATCGTAAAATTACGGCTGAGATTTCATAACAAATAAATAAATAAAAAACAACAATTTTTCAAAGAGAGAAAAACATAGATGAGAGGTTGAGATGATGGCAGGACAAATATATAACAGTAGAGAAAGTGCACTGGAGGATCCCGATCCTTCAACAATACCCTCTTCGGTTTCCAAAACATGCAAATAGGATTCTGAAGAAACAATATCCATTTTTTAAAAGCCAAAACCTGTTAGGACAAATATATAGATGAAGATGAAACTAATGTAAAATATATTTATACAAATATTGAAGGGACGTAAAAAATAAAACGTTGAAGAATATTTTCCGTAAGTGATGGCTGTTACTAATTAATTGAGAGAAAATGAAAGAGTGGATGCAAAATGTGGAGCTTTGCAAAAATATAGGGGTAGGAAGAGTATTTAATATAGGGAGTAACATTAGAAAGAAATCCAGAAGGATGGGATCATTTAATTTAATAGGAAAAAAGTTGATGCAAAATGTGAATGTGATTTAGAAGAAAAATAATGGAGAGGTTTGTTTAAAGAAATA
>Ga0228710_1009759_pt1 | contig 13150 bp, 9 predicted proteins | sample MedpolnodulmetaG_FD_177995 | JGI IMG/M metagenome (GOLD analysis project Ga0228710, IMG submission 177995) | Root nodule microbial communities from Medicago polymorpha collected in Santa Monica, California, United States - pink nodules | ecosystem: Host-associated > Plants > Roots > Nodule...
GAGGGAGTTGTTGTCACATATGGACATTATATTGAAACAGAGAAGAAGGGTGCTCTTGGACATATCTTATTGTAAAGAATGGCGTAGCTGATTTATTTTTAGAATGTTACCTTTGACCATGATAAAGGGAAGCTTTGGCGCATCGGTAAAGTTGTTGCCGCATGACTGTAAAAAACAGGGTAAGATTACGTACAATACACCAAAATGGTGGGACCCATTCCCGTACCCTGCGTATGTAGGAGCTTTAGTGAACCGGGCTGCCATTTTTTTTTTACCTTTGACCATGATCTCTTGGGCCAATCACTGGGCGTGAATTTTTTTATTTCTTCTTTATTTCAAGGATGCTGAGTTTTCACTGTTTCTGTTATACACATCTTTTTTAGCCTGTTAATGTTTGTGATATTAATATTGTCAGATTGAAGTGTCATTGTTACGTTTTGACTTTAACATTCAGACTCCATTTTTTGGTTTTTTAATCTATTATCCAATGTCTTATTCCCTCTTTCGAGTGTTTTTGTGGTGTATAGAAAAAAAGATTTACCAGCGTTCTCATGTTAACATTCAAATTGTAGGAAAAGCCATCTAGAACATTTGAATCTGTTGGAGCATTTCAAAAGTTGCCTATAGTGATGCCATCTGTTGACATTCTGGGGTCAGCACTGAAAAAGGCAAGGAGGATATCTGCAACAAAAGGTTCTTGGTTTTTGTTCTTCAATCCCAATTAGACTTTTTGTGTTTGTATCCTAAACCCTGTGGTTGACACTAATTTTTGTAGGAATTGTCAATATTGCAAAAAGAGAGAAAAACAAAGGTGCAAAACAACTTGACGCGTTGATGAAAGTATGTTCTAAAAATTTCTGAACTCGTCATGATTCAAGCTATAATGTCAACTTCAACTTCTATTGTCCATTTTATAAAAAAGCATGTTGCAAAAGTTAATGTTAAAGCTCATCTTAGGAACTTGCTGTTCCATTGAGGACGTATGTGGAGAATTTTCCTAACAAAACACACCTTCATCCTTATGAAAGGTCTCTTATTGAGCTGACGCTTGGAGATGGGTACTATGAAAAGGTATGTCATGAGAATTGCAGCGCAGCACCTTCATTGTCCCTTTTATGACGCTTGGACGTATACTGTTTTGACTATTCATTATTCCCATTTTAAAAGGCCACGTGAATAGTTAAATACATACAAACTTGTTTTTTAGTCATTTTCTAATTGTGGATTTAAAATTGTTCAACAGGTGCTAGGGCAGGTAGATGGTTTGAGGAAGAGGGTAGTATCTGTTGGAAAGGAACATGCTTCACTTTGTGCTAAGGTTTTATTTAGCAATTTCCATTTTGATTTTGACCCTTTTCTTTGCTGGGTGATTTTGGTGTTTTCATTTAGGAAGTTTTAGTAGGAAAAATTACTAACCCTTTTGCCCGGCCTAGATGTCATTTGTTATTTGTTTTTGTTGAATGGATGAATATCTTATCTTCACATACATACGATTTTATGATGCTTAAATTATATTTATATGATTTTTGTAGTCTCATTTATTTCATCCTAATGGTAGGTAGCATTGTCCTAGTCAGTTTTATTTTTTCCGCAAATAAATTCTTTTGAATGGAGAGTTCTGATGTCTCTTTATGTGATTACCTTTTTACTTTGGTGATATTTTTTTTTTTTGCCGTCCGTTGCTCTAACTTATAACTTACCATGTGGGCAGTCTTTGACAAAGCGAGAAGCAGAGGAAAGATTGACCGAGGTGAGGTGTATATCTTGTGAAGGAATATCTAGTTTCTAATTTCTGTGATTTCACAATATATTTTGATGTTATGCAGGGTCTTAAAATAATTGAAGAGAGTTTTGGTCAAGAACGGAAAGTTGTTGACGATTTGTTAAATATAGCGAAGGTAATCTACTTTCCAACATCTGAAATCCTCATCGGTCTGTCTATCTTTTTTTTTTAATTTTTTTTTATTTTTTTTCACCCATGCACTTTCTGTAATATACATATCACTATGTTTAATTAGGTGGTCTGTGAATCTTAATTTTTTTTTCTTTCAATTATTTGCCACCCGAGCTTAATCCATGTCATCTGCCTGATTGCTGATCAATGTTTCAGACTCTGAGGGCAATGCCTGTAATAAATTTGGAAACACCAACTCTCTGCCTAGTTGGAGCCCCTAATGTAGGCAAATCTTCTTTGGTCCATGTACTCTCTACTGGCAAGCCTGAGGTATGCAGCTGGATTTGAATATTTGTTTTTTAAAATCCTTCTTACACACCCTGCTTTTATTTTACGCTTCTTAGATGGCTTGAATTGAAATATTGATCCGGCCAAGGTATCCGTAGAAATTGTGTTTTATGCATTCCTCTGTTTTTTTAAGGGTCTTCCACAGTTCCACTCATAAAGGTTATAAGAATTTTCACCCTCTATACAATAAGTTCTTTGTAATAGGATGTAACCTTTCATTGAAAAAGCTTGTTTTACTCAAACTTATCTTATGGAGAAGAATCTTGGAATGATAAAGGAAATACATCTTAGTTTATTTAATCTTCCACATCAGTCTGAACCACACCAACCCAAAATTCAACCCCGAGTGAATCACACTGTTTCTCAACCATCTCTATCTTCTTTTGAAGCTGAGTCTAAGTTAATTGGAGTCAACCTTCCCAATGAAATTGAGTTTGAAAATGATGTGTGATTTGGAAAAAATCTAGTGTACACAAACAGGTCAAAAGTCATTCCAATTACAAAATTTATACATACTCAGGTCTAAGAGTCCAGTTCAACTCTTCAAATAAGGTAACAATTTTCAAATGTTAAGCTTTACAGGATGAAGTTGAAACCCAGACATCTTAAGATGACCTCCCAATTGCCATTAAAAAAGAATTTAGAAATGCACCAAGTTCCAAATTTCATCATCATTATCATCCTTTGTTGATTGTTGTCTTTATCAGATACTAGCCTAAGCTAGATTAAATTCAACAAATGTTTTGCTTTGGGCTTCAGCAGATCTACTTATTTGCTGAAGATTTGAAGATTATGCTATCCATATAATCTTTTCTCATGGTTACGCCTTTCCTCCCTACTTAACATTTCAGATTTGTAACTATCCCTTCACAACAAGAGGAATTCTTATGGGTCATATTGTTTTTAACCATCAGAAGTTTCAGGTTAACAATATAATCTTTGACTTATTTGCTTTTTTGCATATTTTATCGCTTAACTACATATCGCATGGTTGTAATGGCATGCCTGATATGATTGTAGGTAACAGATACCCCAGGCCTGCTGAAGAGACATGACGGTAACATTTCTTTTCTTTTTTTCGTTTCCTTCAATTTTTTAGTAGTATATGCTCAACTTGTTTGCCAAACCTTTACATATCCAAGGTTTTCTCAGTAGAAGATTTCTTCCTCCATTCTTGGTTTTAGGATTAGTTTTAGGATTGATTTTAGGATTAACTTGCTGTTATCTAGCATGTTAATTACTAATTATATTTATTCATTTCTTGATTACGGATTATAGTTGCCTTGCCGTAACTGATGGATAATTTTTGGAACATTTTTTTCTTTCTAATACAACAATGTTTTGTCCATTTTCCTTTGGGCTATATTGTTCTGTTGTGGTGTTTTGGAACAAAATGACTCATGAATTATCTTAGACAACCCTAAAAGCTTGCTCAAACAGTGAAGAAATAACTGTTTGCAATAAAGGCCAACTGATTTCGATAGGGGTTGTTTTAGGGTAGTTTTCAGTTGACGGTAGGAGCAGGGTCTGAATGTTAATTTCATTGAACAATCAAGTATTTTAAGTATAGAAGTCCTATTACTAGCATAGGAAAACAAAATATACCCCCTGCTCTTAGCAATAAATATAATCCCTTGATTTAGGATATTTTCACCGGTTTAACCTAATTACAGATTACAAACTAACTACAGATTCTTATACTAATTAATATGGGTTGTTGGCAGATGTTAGTTTTCTTGTTCCTCATAATCATTTCTAGTAAAATTATAATTGATTTCTTGGTCTTTAGTGTAGTTTTAGCATAGCCATTCTATCCTTATATAATTTTTTTAATTTGTGTTTTGTATTTGTAGATGACAGAAATAATTTGGAAAAGTTGACACTTGCTGTCCTTTCACATCTACCAACAGCAGTTTTGTATGTTCACGACCTTTCAGGGGAATGTGGGACCTCACCTTCTGATCAGGTGTGCTTCTATGACAATTGAATTCTTAAAATAAACAAATATTAAATGTGAAATTGATCGTTGTGTTTTTTGACAATGTGAAATTGATCTTTAAATGGCTAAAATGATTTTTTTGAATAACTAAAAATTAGCGTTAAACCTATCTTCGTTAAATAGCTATCAAGAGGGTTTTCTGGTTCATTTATTAAATTTGTATTGCAAATGTGATTTGCTTTGAACAACTGAATTATAAGTCATGACCTTCTAACTGCTACAAAGTTGAATTATGTACTTTCTAGAGTCTGTGGCCATGCTCAAACTTGTGGTTGTATTTAAGTACGACATTAATCAAAGGATTCTATTTATGTTTGAATTCAGTGCTTCTTCACTCTAATGTATTTGGGGCAGTCATCTTTTGGATATTATCCATGAAACAAGATTTCCACCTATAAATACACAACAATCTGAAGTGGAACGTCTGTCAATTGGTGATCCTGCCTAATCTGCATCATATAATCCAGTATTTGGGTGCTTCCATGCAATACATATTGCTGCGTCCCAATGATCAATATAAGGCGATTGCATAAATTGACTAACTACCCCAACTGCCAACGAAATTTCGGGTGTGGTAATTGTTAAATAAATAAACTTTCCAACCAATCTTTGATATCTCTCAGTATCTTGATAAGCCTCTCCTTGATAAGGAAGCAACTTATGATTTGGATTCATAAGACTACAAAAAATCTACAATTTATCATTCTTGTTTCTTTAAGGATGGCTAACGCGTACTCATCCTACGTGAAAAGACAATTCCAATCTTCGATTGAGCCATTTCTATACCCAGAAAGTATTTGAATTTCTCAAGATCTTTGGTTTGGAAGTGATTTGAAGAAGTGCTCTTTCAACCAGAAATTTTTGTATGGTCATTTCCTATGATTCGATCTAACATAAACCACTAAATAAACTTGTTTTAATGGCCAGTGAAGGATAGTAACCATGGCAAGAAAAAGACGCACTGAAGTAATTTTACTACAGGAGAAAAAGTATTTTCAAAGTCAAGACCATAGATTTGGGTATGGTATACACTTCGGCCACCAATCTAGATTTGAGACGATCGACTTTTCCATTTCGACCAACTTTGATAGCATACACCCATTGGCAACCATCAATTTTCCCCGTTTGGACTGTAGATTTGGGGTATAGCTTTGAGACAATTGACTTCTCCATTTGGACCAACTTTGATAGCATACAGCCATCTGCAACCAATAGCTCTCTCCATTTGGACCATATATTTGGGTATACTCTTTGGCCAACAATCTAGCTTTAAGATGATCAAATTCTCCATTTGGACCAACTTTAATAGCATACATCTGTCTCCAACTAACAGGTTTCTTCCCTGGAGGAAGGGGAATCAACTCCCGTTTACTACTATGCTCCTTGTTATGTTTGCAAGTTTTTTTCTTTTTTGTTTTCTGAACTTTCATGCAAATGTAGATGGGGACACCACACTGATAAATTAAATGATAATAAAATTTTGTTTAAAATGTCTCGTGCTAATTTCATAATGTTCATTATTTTTTTATTTTAAAATTCATGTTATATATTAATTTTAATATATTTTTTATTTTTATGAACTATTATGGCCATGTCGTGTCCAATAATTTGTAAAGTATGTTATACTCTCATCTTATCCATGTACCACATCGTGTTTATCTCTTTTAGGTGTATTTGCTTTCTATAAAAATGTTATAGCAGTTGTAATCTTTTTGAAAGTTATCTTTTGTTAAAGGCGTTTCTTTGACAATGGTTGCTTATGCAGTATTCAATATACAAAGAAATCAAAGAAAGGTATCATGGACATTTATGGCTTGATGTTGTCTCCAAAGCTGACCTGTTGAGGACGTCTCCTGTGATATATGCAACAGAAGATCGTGATCTCACACAGCATGAGCTGGAGAAGTACCGTAAATCAGGTCCTGATGGAGCTATTAATGTGTCTGTGACAACAGAGGAAGGAATACATGAGGTGAGAAAAATCTATACTAAATTTTCATAGAGGGTAATGGTTGGTATTATGTATGAAGAAATTGTTTATTTTAAACCTAAGAAATGTCCAATAAAACAAAGAATTCTCATACTAAAGAGCTCTAGATGTGATAAGTTCATAATAACATGAATAGTATTCATAAAAACACAGTCATATCTGACAGGAAAACAGTTTTTAGTTATTTTTAGCCTTCAAGTTCCGCATTCAATTTTTTCCTTCAATTTCATTTCCTAATAATGAAATTCCTTTATATTTCCTTCTGATACTCATACGATGATAGATTTTCTGAAAGTTTGTAGTAGCATGATGGACAATAAACTATAACCACTTTTGTTATTCCTATTAAATAGCCATAATATTAAGGACAGAAAATTACCTGTAATACGCCGCTATATTAACTAATATTCTTCAAGGTCCTCACGAATGTTGTGTACACTGCATCCTTTTGAGGGCAATAGCAATCTTTTGAGATGATATAAGTCAGTTTCCTCCAGTGTATTCTTAACCAACTATCTAAGATTTAGCGCCTTAAATAGTGTGATTTTGGGTTTCACTTTCGATTTAGGACTATGAAAGTGTAGCCAAGAAAGACACTTGTAGGACTGGCTTAAAAGTCTATCAAGACTGGGACTGTAACTACATGATTTGGCGCAGAATAAAGAGAATAGAGAACTTTGAGATGTGCGATAACCGAGTGAGAGCTCCATGAAGAAGCTTATTTTTTAGTAATCTTTGTTACAAACTCTAGCAAGATGCCGATTCTATATTGAAGTTGCCTTTTTTTCTGGTGATTGACATTATGCTTTTTGAAAGAGGTGAAGTATAGGGCTAAAGTTGATTAACTATTTCGGTTATTGTTTTTATTGTGTAGCTGAAGCACAGAGTGAACGAGCTTCTCAATTTGCAGATGGCCAAGATCAAAATCAAAGATGCAAGCAACAACCAAGAGAACTAGAGAAGTAAAAGTTGCCACTCCAAAAATTATGAAGAAATTTTCCAGTCAAATTGGGAGGTTGAAATCGTCATTGTAAAATAAGTTGAACAAGCTCTCTGTGGGCAGCCTCCAAACAGGAAAACTAGCAGAAGTGATTTCAAGCCTCATTACTGTCAGCAAGGAAACAGGCATTGTAAAGTAAGTAAACTGAGGAGTGACACTCTGAAACTTGCAGAAAGTTGATTGTTACAGAAAAGTTTTGAGGGGATCTTTTGTTGTTTCAACCATATTGGACCATCTTTAAGAAACAAGAAATGCCTGTTTCTTGACTACCTTTCAAGTCCATCTGGTATTTGGCATTTAATATATTTTCCTTGGTTGTAATCTTGATGTATCTTAAATCCATTGTTGTGTCCTCATTAATTTATTTTTTAAACAAATATTAGTAATGTTAGTATTATTTTGTGGTTAAGCTTTTTTGGTTGAGGGTTGAACCCTCAAACTCCTAATGACATTAGTCCTTAACTCCTCCACTCCATCAATTATTGATTTAATTAAAAATAGTACCACAAGAGTTCATTTTTTTTATCCTAGTTTGTGTTTGCTTTGTAATTTAAATCCATGAACATGCTAATCTAAATCAAATTTCAAGGTATATCAAATGTCAATCAGCTAAAGAAAAGTCTAGTTTTAACAAATTTAAAGGTATATCATGTATTTAATTTAACTTTTGGATTTAGTAAAAAATGTTAACTTTAGGATAAGAATATAATGTATGAATAAAAAGCCAAAAGAGTGGGGCATGACAAAAATTAGAGGCGCAACAAGCAATCCCCTATCACTTCAAGCTTGACGGACCATATAAAGCAAAGTCTAGTTGGCAAAAAGGGGTTGGCGTTCACATTAAGGGATGCTATTTGCACCACCTAATTTTTTCTACTATTTCAATCTGTTTTATCTTTCATGAATTTGTTCTCATCTGTAGGGGTGTGTGTGTGTTTAAAAGGCAGTTCTCCTAAATATATAATTTTGAGTGGAACTTAAAAGTCATTTTGATAAGCGGGGATATAAGATTTACAACACAACTACACTATTAATTTATGGGTAGTGTTAACTTGTTCCCTTAGGGCACATGTTAAGAAACCCAAAAAACGAAACATTCTCTAAACTTTTGTGCATTTAAATGATTAAAAAATTAAATATTAAATGCAATGCACACATTTCAATAAAAAATTTCTATATTTGAATCATTAACTTGTGCCTTGAGGGCACAAGTTAACATTTCCCTTAATTTATTATCAACTTTGAAACCTGAAGTTTAATTAAATGTAACCTTTTTTTCCTAAACATAATTAAATATTATAAAGGGTAAAAATGAATTTTGCTTAAAATAGTAAGGGTAAAAGTGGAAGAAAAAACAATAAGCTATAAGATATAAGCTAAAATGCTACTTTAAATAGGATCTGGAAAATAAGGTATAAATTCGTGAAATACGCTATAAGCTGACATTTACCAAATAGAGTTTTTTTGGACATATAAACTTATAAACTATCAACTATTAACTATAAGCTAATTTATTGGCCTTACCAAACAGACCAATGTAAAAAATCTATTGGTCATTCAATCTTTCAAGCTAGCGAATTTTCCAAGTGCAATTCCTTCTTTTCATAGTAGGAGTACAACTCCTCAAGAAACTTTCAGTTTTGATCTTCATCTTAGTGACATAATAGTTGCAAAACCAAAATTGGTTAAGTAAGTTTGTCTTTTTTATTACCGTCTTCATTATTTAAAAGGGAGGAATGCTAGCAACACATTCTAACACACACTTTCCAACACACTCTCTTTGATTGGTTAAAATTCACATGGGTCCCACCAAATCATGTGGGTCCCATATAAATTTGGTGGGTCCCATGTGAATTTTAACCGATCAAAAAGAGTGTGTTGAAAAGTGTGTGTTAGAATGTGTGTTGCTAGCATTTCTCTTTAAAAGGTTATGCTAACCGGTGCCCTTGAGCACTGATTAAGCATACCAAAAAAGAAAATTATTACCATAAAAGTAAACTTGTTTTGACTTTTTATAAATTAATTACACAATTTTAATTACCATAAAAGGAAATTATTTCCTTTTTAGTATGCTTAACCAGTGCCCTGGGGGCACCGGTTAGCATTTTCCTTATTTAAACTAGCGGAAAGACGGGCACTATCATGTCTGTCTGTCCGCTCTTTCTACTGCGCTAACGCATGTGATTATTTTATTATGTTTGTTTGTATGAGTTTGATTAACAATTTTAAATTATTAATGGAAACTATAGATATATGATTTATAAACAATATATTGTCAAGGCATATAACAAAATTATTTTTGAACTCAACATATTTTACTTTGCCTGCATATAAAATTAAGATAAAATAATGATCATTTATTGTTTATTCTAATACTAATTAGTAACATCATAACATAAATGTATAAAGGACATGTTATGTAAAAGAAACATTGTTATGATTGCGATAAAAGAATATCTTTAAAAATTACATTTTTCGTAAAGTCTTCATCTTCTCCTTCTATTTTCCTTCTTTAATGAGAACTTTTGTTGAATTTTGAGAAACTCATCTTGATAGAGCTACATATAATTGACCATGGCTGAAAACATGTCGTGCAAGATAGATTCCGACATTGAGAATGTTTTGCCCTTGTGACTTATTTATGGTAATAGCAAAACTTAGTCTAACGATAAACTGTTTTCTACTAAGCACAAAGGAAAGTCATGAACTCGCATTTGTTTTTAATTTATTCTGGGCAAGAATGTTCTTTTTCTAGCATTGCTTCCGGTTAGGATTTCCACATCCAACATATTCTTAAATAAATCACGACATAACAATCGTGTCCCTTTACACAGACCATATCTAGGGTCTATGTTTTGCAACAACATCAAAGGTGAACCTTTTTTTACCTTTAAAATATGTGGTGGGATACTTCCTTGAGCAATTGTGTTTATAAATTCATGTTAATATGGTAGTGTAGCCATTTGTTTCATTCTACCCTATTTATCTATCTTTAATCCATCGGTTTTATTTCCACTTCTATTTGATTTTTCTTCTCTTATATTGTGATTACGAATTATAATATTACTCATCGCCTATGAATCACATACACTCCTTATATTAGATGTGTCTGAACACCAGAGGCGGATCTATTTAAGGGCTATGTGGGGCTACTTTCCTATTTTTTATTTTATAAATATTATAAAAAAAAGGTAATAGCCATTTTGATCCCTCAATGTATAATAAATAGACATAATAGTCTCTCAATGTATTAAAATTCTAAAATAGCCCCTGATTTTGTACTTTGTTAGTCATAATAGTCACTGAAGTGACAATATGTAAGTATATTGAACGGCTAATATGACAATATTAATGAAGTATTTTAATGTTAGAGACTATTTTGACTAATGAAATGTACAATCAAAGACAATTTAAAATTTTGATACATTGTGGGACTATTTTGGCCCGATATGTATCTATTGTCTAGATCCGCCCTTGCTGAACATGTGTTGCATCCACATCCACAAATATAATTACCCTAAATTATGTGATTTTCTCAAGTTATCAACGTTATTGGCGTGTCAGCATCCGTGTTTTATTTGGTGTTGGTGTTCGTATCCATACTTCTTAGCGGTCCTCTCTTTTCATGGCCTCTCAGATGGTGGTTTGAATGTAACCAAGAACAAAAGATGGTGGTTTGAAACTTTCTAGTGTTTCTGATTTTAGTTGTTGGTAACATGAGTGTGATTATGGTTTAACAATTTTGAATTGTTTAAATGGTTTTAACACTTTGATTTTACTGTATACATGCAGAACGTTTGGAATCACAGAAAAAAGTGATGTTTTTATTCCTTTAAATGGCAGTGGAAGGAACTTAACGGCAGGAGATGTTTTTGCTTATTTTCCCTTTATTTAATAATAATTAAAAAAAATCATGATTCTCTTTATATAAAAAAAAAAAAAAAAAAAAAAGTCACGCTATCATAGTTTGTATAAGCAATTATAAACCAACAAAGTCAAATATGATCCATAAAATTAATCGACTTTGATTAGTTGTAACATGAAAGAAAAAGAAAAAAAAACTTACAGGTTAATTATGAATTCTGATGTAGAGGGGGAGGTTGAGAAAAACTAAACAATGCGGGAACGAACTATTAACTATAAGAACCCTACTTATTAATATTTAATATAGTGCTAACAAATCTTTTTCTAAAATATTTTAAGTCCTAATCTTTTTTTAGAGGATTTAAAGTCCAATCTTTAATATTATTTTTTTCTCACGTTTGTTACTATTCTTTTTTTAGATGATTTAAAGTCCAATCTTTAACATTATATTTTGCTCATGTTTGTTACTAATTTTTTTCATAAGATTTAAAGTCCAATACTTAACATTATTTTTTGCTTACGTTTGTCACTAATCTATTTTTTAGAGTATTTAAAGTTTAATCTTTAACATTATTATTTTTTGCTCACGTTTGTTACTAATATTTTTTTAGATGATTTAAAGTCAAATCTTTAACATTATTTTTTGGTCACGTTTGTTATTAATTATTTTTAGAGGATTCAAAGTCCAATCTTTACCATTATTTTTTCTCATGTTTGTTACAAATGATCAAAGGCTAAGGAAGAGTAACTTAATAAAATAATATGGAAATACTATTTTTTTTGGAAGCAATATGAAATACTTGACAATCTTTGTCGGTTGTATCGAGGGGAACAACATAGATGTACAACATAAAATCGGCTGATAAAAAAGTAACATGAGTTTTTGTTTTGTGCTAGTTTTTTGTGAGTTTGATATATGGTTAACGGAGGTAGAAGAGGGTTAACGGGGACGATTAGTGACATGGATTAGTAATTCATGTGTTATTTTATAATTGGCTAACAGTAAGAACAATTCATAAGGAATTGTGCGTAAGTTTTCTCCTTAAATTAAAATTTATTCTTCTCTATTTGTTACATGTGCTATTTGTATTTAAAATTAAAATTAAAAATTAAGGATATTTTTGGAAAGAAAAATCCAACCCAAAATTGTGCCGAAAATGATAGTTTTCTTTATATAGATTAGGGTTAATTTAGTTCTAAAGATATTAACAACCACATATTTTGTATTTTCTTTTCAATCACTGCCTGAAACTTTCGCTGATTACCTTAGGATGAACAAGTATGGATATCTTATACTTTGTACTGATAATGGAGTCCACTGTCTTTTTGAAGTTATTTTGAAAGATAATCCATCGAAGGCTAAATGAGGATTCCAATGGATTCCAATGATTGGGAAACCATCCGATTCAAATTTTTGTGTATTCAATCCATACAAAAGATGTCATGTCTTCAAATTGAACTAATTGACATCAACCCCAATTGCAAGTGTGTAATTTATAATTATCGTTCTACCTTAAGGACGTGTGTTGTAATTCTGAATTATGTTCATGTTGTACTTTATATTTACGCTCCAAGTTTATCTTTTTGAATCTACTTAATTACACACTTTCTTTTAAGGATCAAGGCAGAAGGCTTAATTTTAAGTTAACTTTTACAAAATTATATTTGCGCATGTGAAATTTATGTGTTGCCCAAACATGTATTAACCACCAAAAGAAATAATCGCGCATCTAACATCCATCGATGATCAATTACGATATTTTGAATTGAGAAAAATATGGAGGTTATTATTATATTTTTATTTGTATTTTTGTTCCAAAAGTTATATGGATGTGTCTAAATGCAGTATCTTTTATATATTTGCGGGTGTAGAATTCCTTTTTTATTTGGGGGTTAGAATTCAAATGGGATGGACAATGTTTTAATTGCTATTACCATGTGGGCTTTCCTCATTAAATTCATACGGTATTGGTGGTTCAATTTGACATCAAAAGTTTCTTTTTTTTTTTTTTTTTACGAAAGAAATAAAAATTTTTTTAAAAACAAAATTAAATA
>Ga0228710_1009763_pt1 | contig 13143 bp, 14 predicted proteins | sample MedpolnodulmetaG_FD_177995 | JGI IMG/M metagenome (GOLD analysis project Ga0228710, IMG submission 177995) | Root nodule microbial communities from Medicago polymorpha collected in Santa Monica, California, United States - pink nodules | ecosystem: Host-associated > Plants > Roots > Nodule...
CAAAGGTAAGGAGAAGGCTTTGGACTGATCGTGCTTATGGATCCATGCTTGTGCTGTCTAGTTTTATTATGTTATTGTAGCTATATGTATCGTGATGAGACTTGTTGTACTCGTTTCATTAGACTGATCATGCTCAAATAATGTAATATATGACTCTTGTATCTGAATTCCGACTTATGTCGCTTTCCGTATTGTATGATTTAATGTATCCAGTATCAGTTTTAACGAACGTATTAAGTATTCTAGACACTTTTAATACGGGCGTTACATAGCATGCATCGACTTAGTAGTCAACTTGGCTGCTTCTGAGAAGTTCAAGTGGCTTACCGCATTGAATGAATATTCTTATTCACGTTTTGTTGTAAGATAAGTAAAGAACATCATTCCATTAAACTAAATGTGTGTCCGTCCATATATGTGATGCTTATCTAAAATATGAGAATATAATTGATTCGTTTGATAAATTAGATCAGTAAGGTAAGGATAGAATGACTTGACTTGGCTAGCTAGAGTAGACTTGGCAGTCAACTCGAATTTATCATTGATTGTACGCACCTTCTTGAAGTCTTTCATCCATTACTTTGTTCCTAAATATGTGAATTCGAATAAAAATACGTATTAAATACATTCAAATAAAAGTTACATTACATTACATAAAGTTCCTAAATATGTCCTATCATTACATTACATTCGGGAAAAACCTTTCAACTACAACAATTGTCTTACCTCTGAAATGCGGTAAATTCAAACTTGTTAAACGATAGCTCTCAAGCATTCACCCGGAAGTTTTATTGTTCCATTCAAAAGATTAAATTCTTGTTAGTTTGGTTTAGATGATGGTATTCAAGTGTCAAAAGAATGAAATGCATTCCTTGACACTTAAATACCTTCATCTAAACCAAACTAACAAGAATTTAATCTTTTGAAAGGAACAATAGAACTTTCGGGTGAATGCTTAGGAACTGTCGTTTAACAAGTTTGAATTACCTCATTTCAGAGGTAAGACAATTGTTTTAGTTGGAAGGTGCATTCCCTACCTAATCACGATCTTCTGGCTGAATTAAACTGTTGATAATATCTTTAGTTGATCTCAGCAACGTTACACGCATATCGATCCACAAGAACATGTTGTGCTCCCAAAACATGTTGCTCACGTTATCTTCGTTCGTTAATTCCACCCAACTGAATGATATTCTTCCATCGTCGAGCGTTGGACGTTTATACCGAACGTTCCACCCTCCTTGTGTCTTCGAGGTTGACTCCTTGGTTGAATTCATTCAGTTGATACTTGATACCTCTTAACGTGACAGCAAGGTGCCGAACCTTCAACCTTCGAGGTTCTCCACCGATGAATTGTGCATGAACGTCGAACATATCGGTCATTGTTTCAAATCTACACAATAAGAAATTGAAAACATTTAATGAAAAACTAATTCAAACATTTCATCAAACATTTGAAGTGCAAATTATACATAAACCCTAAAACTCATAACTACAACATAAACATGCAAACATCTAAACAATTAAGCAATATAAGTCATTTACATGTAACATTGTATCATTTTTTGCAAAAAAAATCAAAATTTAAACAAACCCTAAATCTAAAGAAAATCTCTAAAACTCAAAACTACAACATAAACATGCTAACATCTAAACATTTAAGCAACACAAGTCATTTTTATGTAAACATTGTATGATTTCTTGCCAAAAAAACCAAAATTTAAACAAATGTAAATCTAAAAAAATTCTAATTTAAGAGAAAAAATCTAACATATAAACATCAAAAGGTTAATGATGTTTGATTATGAAAACTTACTTGTTAATGGAGTGTGGTTTGATTTGAACTTGAAGGAATTTTGGATTTAGGTAATTTGAGAGATATTTTTTAGATTTTAGATGAGAAATGAGGAAATGAGGTTATGCTTGTCTTTAAAACAACACGCAACGTGAGTTAAGTCACGTTGCGCTACTTAACTCACGCTGCCTGACTTAAGTTGCGCAGATTTTAACACTTGCGTTAGTTAAGTAATGCGGGGGTATTTTCGGTATTTCAGTTGGCGCAAGAGCAAAATGTGTTGGGAGAAGAGCAGAATTCAACAAATGTTGTCCCAAGTGTTAACAAACTCAATAAAAAAATATGATTTTGAAAATGATACATTAATTTTGTTTAATTTTTAAAAATAGAGAAGTTAAATATAAAATTTCTATTTTGTTTAAATAGACAAAAAGATAATAGTTATTGGCCCGTGATACACATAAGTGAAGGGCATAGGTGGAGACACCACCCGGTGATCCCGGGTACTCGCCTGAGCTCAATTGATACTTTCTTTATACTAGGTCCAACCCATTAGCCCATTAACTTACTTAAAAAAAAATTGGGCAAATTCAAATATTTTTCACACACGCAAACAAAAGTCACTTGATGATGTTGATATTATTCGAATATTCACCGCAAAGAGGTTTCAGAAAGATCATTTGCCTCTTAATTTTATTTAGCACACTATTGATAGTTTATATTTCATCTCTCTTATTTTGATTTATGACTATTTACCTATACTATGACTATTTCAAATAATAACGTAAATAATATCATCCTTCAAAAAAAAAACATAAATAATATCAAAATAGTTTGTTTTTTCTTTTCCAATTATACTCTATAACAAATTTCGTTATAAGAATACCATATTTTTGGTGTTATTCAAAAACATAAGAATTTATATTATATGATATTGTATTTGTTGCATTATTGGTGTCATTGAAAAAGATATGTTTAGTTTTTTTTTTAATAAGAAATATATATATATATATAGTTTGTTACAATATAAAGGTGTAAAATATATATAAGTATAATTTTTTTTTTAAGGATAAGTATAATATTTTTAGGCATCCATACTTGTACTTTTAATTAAAATCAAAATTTTATAAAAATAATTATTCGCATTATGCAACACTAAGAAAATAATTATATGCATTAGCGTAACAAAAAAACAGACACACGGTCATAAAGTATTACTCTAAATGCGTCGCTGACGTGTGTGTATATTTCATAAAAAAAACACCGTTTATAATTTTTAAACGTTGGCGTAATAAAAAGAGCGAAAAAACGGACACGTGAGTGTCCGTCTTTTCGCTAGTATATATTATGTCAGATGTGAATTTACGATAAATTTTTGCCCGTACTCAATAAGAGAAAATAGTCACTTTAGTCCCTGATTCTGCAGCTCGTAGTCATATAGGTCCCTGACTCAGAATTAAATACAAATAAGTCTCTGACTCTGCAATTCTGTTATCACTTTAGTCTCTAACGTGAAGTTATTTTGTTAAGTGATGATGTGGCAGCGTATCAAAATCAATCATCCTTGACTGTGCATATCCATTAAACACCAACATCATAAAGTCGCAAAATATAATATTCTTGTATTATGCACTTCTACATACCAAAACCAATGCAATATACTTCTGTTAATATGAATATGCTCCGGTATACTGTTGCAGACTTGATGTAATTCTAACATTTCCCTTAAAATTTAGGGACACGACATTCTGATAAGATAATTGTTATATTTTTTACCATTTGGTTTTGTATTTGAAGCAAATTATTAAGTTTTATTTAAGTATGATTTTATAATGTTAAGCTCTTTTCGTAATTTACACATTTAAAAACAAGACTTAAATATTGCACTCGTCCCTGCAAATATGGCTCGTTTAAGTTTTGGTCCCTGTAAAAAAAAAATTTGTTTTTGGTCCCTGCAAATTTTTTTGTTTTTTAAAGTAGTCCCTCCAGGGACTATTTTCAGAAACAAAAAGTTTTGCAGGGACCTGTTTAAAAAACAAAATATTTTGCAGGAACCAAAAACTACAAAATGAGTCCAGTCATCATGTGTCATGTATGCAAATCATCACAAAAATGGGGTCAGGGACTATTTTTAAAAACAAAAAAATTTGCAGGGACCAAAAACAAATTTTTTTTTTATAAGGACCAAAATTTAAACGGGCTATATTTTCAGGGACGGGTGCAATATTTAAGCCTAAAAACAATTTTGACCCAAACTATACAAACAACATCTTTGGTGTGAATTGATTTTAATTGCTTGTACATCAAAACATAAATCACTTTACATTCAACTCACTTTATAACTAAACATTCACGTAATGAAACATCGAAATAACCAAGACCTTTGATTATCTAACCAATAACCAAGGCTTAAACTGTTGCACTACCTGTTGTGGTTAATAAATATATTTTCCTTTCCAAAGTCCTCTAGTCTATAAACTTGAACAACTTGAAGCACTAGCCAGCAATATTTTCTTTACTGCTATTATTTCCACTAGTTAAAGAAGAAAGAATCGTTCATATTAAAAAGCTTGATAAGTACAAATTCATTTGGCAAAGGTATATTAGTTTAATTTTGCAATACAATGGGTGCAGCTGAATCAGTTGAACAAGTTGAGAAAGTTAGCTTAAAAGTTATGGTGAACAAAAAAAGGAACAAAGTTCTGTATGCTGAGGCAGGCAAGGATTTTGTTATGTTTTGTTCAGCTTTTTAACATTGCCTCTAGGTACTATTGCAAGAGTCATAGCTAATGAGTCAAATATTGAAGCAGCGAGATTTGGCAGCATTAGCTCTTTGTATCAAAGTGTTTCAAATCTTGAACAAAAATTTCTATGGTCAAATACCTGCAAAGAAATGCTACTCAAGCCAAGAAACTCCATGGAAGGTTATTGCCGACAGCTCAAACTGAACATCGATGACACAGAACCCATAAAGCACTTCATCTGTGAGAATGGGTACTGTAACAGTAGTATAAAGGAAACTCGGAACCGTTTAAGCCTCTTTAGAAATCAAAAGTGTGGCTGTGGAAAAGTAATGAACAAAGCATTACCCTCACCACCAGAATGTTTGAGTTTAGAAAGTGGGCTTGCTAAGGAAAATGCTACTTTTATTATTTCTGATAATCTTTATGTTATGCCTAATGTTTTCGGAACTGTTGTACATCTACATCAGAAAAATAAAGTCACTAGCATTGAAGCAATTGAGGAAAAAATTGTGGAAATCAGCAAAAAAGAGGTATGATATATCTATTACTCTTGTCTTGTATTTGATTGTTGTTTTCTTGTTAATTATATAATTTTTTTATTATTTTTGTAGGTAGTTGATATTCTCAAGTTATCATTGATCTCAAAGTCCCCTTTGACAGATTTCATGTTTAAGAAGAAAAGTTTTACTCTTGAATTTGATAACAGAAACCAATCCCAAAATAAGATTATAGAAGTGAAATCTGGTAAGGTTCAGCAGATGTCTGTGAAAGTAGTTAGAAGAAAATCAACTGGAAAGATTTTATTTGTTAAAGCAAGGGAAGATTTTATTGACTTTGTTTTCAGTTTTCTCACCTTCCCCTTAGGAGGTGTTTTGCATGTGTTTCAAGGTTTCTCTTCTTTAAGCTGCATTGATAACTTACACAGAAGCATGACTAAGTTAAGTCCAGATACATATTTAATCTCGCAGTGTGTCAAAGAGAAATTAAGCAAGCCTCTCATTGCCGCGCAATTTGAGCTCAGCAACCAGATATTACCAATTGGTGCAGCTTCCTTACCTGCCTATTATTATCATTCTTATCTTTTTAAATCAGGTTCTTTTGCAGATCTTACTACTACTACTACACGCAAGCATTATGAGTATTCTAGGGAAAGTTTTGTACCATTAAATTTGGTTGATCCAAAGTTTTCTGCTTCAAAATCATCAAATTCTGGAGAATTTGCCAAAGGACCATCGGTATACATGGTTACAGATGACTTGGTTGTGTCTCCAATATCGTCCTTCACTGCTATGTCGCATCTAAATAGTTCAAATGTTCCTCTGTTGGATGTGGAGGAAAAGTTCGTTAGAATTGGTCTAAAGGAGGTAGAGTTCACTACTCCTTAATACCATTGGCATTGTTAATCATCACAATTAATTTAAATTTTGCATAAACAATGTTTTGATGGTTTGCATGTTGCAGGGTCTCAGCATTCTAAAAGCCTCACTGACCTCAACTTCTGCTTTGACAAATGGTCTCAACCAGTTCATAAGAACCATTAAGGAGGAGAAATGATCAATTAAAGTTTATAACTTAGCCCCCTAGAGTTGGTTTTTTTTAACATTTGGTTATTGTTTATGTAAAATTATTTTGAATTTATCTTCAATTTATTTTCATTTCTTGATAATTGATTCTGTATTCAAAGGACCGGATCGAAGTTTATATTAAATAAAATAAGTTTCTTTAACAAATTTGGTTCTTATATTACCACCGTATATAATAGTACAATCTTGGATTGGTTATTGTCATATAAATATAAATATGACCTCTCTCTCAAATAAGTAAATATAAATATTACCTTGGTTATTGTCATAATTATTTATTTGGGTTTGTTACAATATACTCACTCATTTTCATGAAGGTCTATTTTAGCAACTAACACAAAGCCCTTTGTTTTTGTTTTTTGGAAAAATTAAAACTGAAGGGCACAAATATAATTTTCATCTAACTTTTTATTTTCTCTTTTTCTTTCCCTGGGAACACTAAAAGTCCCTCTAATTCTCTTCTCTTTCTTCCTTCTCTTCTCTGCTACATTTTGCTTGCCAGACATCACCTTCCTTCCATATTGTGCTTGCTTCCATTAACTTAAAATCAAATGCAACAATTCTCATAAGTAATTGATGACACATTTAACGAATTCAAGATAAGTTTATCTTGCTCATGGTAATTCACTTTTGATTGTCGACATGTTGATTCAATTAAGCATGTACATTTTGATTCAACCAGAGGCTTTAAATGTGCAGCAAGTTAATTCTCCAAAATGCAACCAGAACACAAAAGTGACTAAATCAAAAGTAATTCAAAAGTGACTAATTCAAGAGAAGTGACTAAATTAAAAGTAATTTAAAAGTGATTAAAAGTGCCTCTGGTTGCATTTTGCAGAATGTTATCTTGCTCATGGTGATGTCCACATTTAAATAACAAGTGTCCACATTTTGAAGAGGCTTTAGCATTGATTGCAGACATCAATGGGATTCTCAATTGTATGCTAAGGGGTGATTCACTGTTTTGATTAATAAAAACTATGAGCATAAGTTATGCGAAATTACAAGCAGTACAATAGATTCTTATTAAGAACTTTCAATTGTATGTGAAGTCGGCCTACTCGATTCTTATTAAGAACCTTCCAGTAGCGGGTGGCCCGGTTGGGGAGGAGTTACTTGTTGTCTCTAGGGTGTGGAAGTCTTGGGCTCCGTCCAAAGTGATTATTTTCTCGTGGCAGCTACTCCTTGATAGGATCCCTACGACGAGTAATCTTCTTGGGCGTGGTGTGTCGCTTCCAGTTGATGGGGTGGGGTGTGTTTTCTATGATGGGTCATCAGAGTCTGCGGTGCATTTGTTCCTCTCTTGTCCTTCTTTCTTCCCGATGTGGTACCAGGTGTCTAGATGGTTGGGTTGGGAGTTAGTGATGCCCTTGGGGCTAGCCCAGCAATTCCAGGCCTTTACAGGTTTAGGGGGTAGGAGAGTTAGGTTAGGGATGCTTCTTGTTTGGCATACTGTTATTTGGACCATTTGGGCGTCCCAGAACGACCTTATATTTGCTGGTGGCTTACTCTGAGATGAGCCAGTGGTGGACAGAGTTAAACTCTTAGCTTAAAAGTGGTTTCGGGCTAAGTGCCCTGCTAGTTCCTGCCCTCTCTATGAGTGGGAGATGCAGCATGTCCTGTGTTTGGACCAGTAGGGTGTTGTGGTGGTTTGGTTTGCTGGGGTTGCTTGTGGGGTTCGGTGGGGTTGTATCTCCCCGTCCTTCCTGGTGCGGCTTTCAGGTTACTCGTGTTGTTTTTGTTGCCTGCAGATGTTTGCTGAGTTCACTGCTGATTGGGGTGCTCTATTTTGTTTGTTGGTTTGGTGTTTTGTGCTCCTTTTGGGGCCTTGTGGGTGCGTCTCCGGCCCCGTCTATGGGGTTAAGGGCGTTCTGCTTTGTGGTGTTTTGTGGATGGGTCGCTTGGCAGCTGTTTTGTTTGTTATGTACTCTTGTTCTATTATCCTTTTTCATCTATATACATATATTTGCCATTCAAAAAAAAAAACAGTACAATAGAATTCTACAATATAGCAGACATAAATAATTCCATCAAACCAACCTAAGCATAATACACTATCCCAATATATCTTGATAACATCTGAACTAATTTTCAAAGAGATTATATATATATTAATAAAGTAAAATTTATACATTTTATGCACTTCAGCAAAATGGTTTGGGTGAGTCCATTTTACCCTTCTGTCACAGCTAGTAGAATGTGGGACAACACTTTTTTACAGTAATAATTTTAAAAAAAAAAGGTTCAACACGCAGTTCCTCAATGAACCACTAGGCCAAGAAGGAAATGTGAGATAGAAGCGACATAGATTATGTATAACTAATTGTTTAAGTCAAGTATATGAAGAAGAATAAAAAATTGGTAATAATCTGATGTGGCTATAGCCACACCCAACCATTCAGTGGGTCCGCCCCCGGTGATGGTAACACACTAATAGGGAGAACTTGATATAAGATTAATTTGAAAAATTACAATTTCATCAAAAAAAATGCTGACAAGTGTTTTAAAGATTAAAGTTAAGGAAATCATTATAGTAATATTCTCTTGAAAGGTGTTTAACTTTTTTAAAATTTAAAAGTTAAAACATAAGAATTTAGAGGGTCATGCTACCATGTGCACACCGTTAAAGAATTTAATTTATTTGTCTAAAAGTTTAAAATTCATTTTTTTAATAAATATTTGTTATTTGTGAAATTCTTAGTGAATGTTTTCATAGATTATTTATTATATATTGCAAAAAAATATGCAACATATAAATAAGGATATAGTGGTAAATAAATAATTAATGTACATTAAAACTTAAAAGGGGTCTTATAATGTTAGCATTTCCCGATAAACAAATGTGCGACTCATTACGTAACATGAATGAAGTACTAGCATAGAAACTTGAATGAATGCATATACTTGTAGAAGTATATTGTGGTGAATGTACATTTCTTCCCCCGAGTTTTCCGGTTTGTTCAATAAGTTATTGGTGCTGACTTGCTGTATTTATGTCTAAGTGCAAAGCCATTGTCATTCTCAAAATGCTTAATGAAGCGTCACAATGACCAAGCCTTTTGTGTGGGGATTTGGCCAACTAATAACCGAGCCTTTAAACTGATGCATTCTCTTTGTTGTGGTTATTAAATATATTTTCCTTTCCAAGGTCATATAGTTTCGAAACTAGAACACCATGATGTAGCAATTTTAATTTTCTCTAAAGATATAAATGTCCACTAATTGAAGAAGCAAGAAACCGTCCATATGAAGAAGCAAATGCATTATAATTTATAGGATCATTTTATCTCGTGCCCTAAGGACACATGTTAAGCAACCTAAAAATAGAAATATTTCCTTAAAATTTGTGCATTCAATTAATTAAAAGTTAAAAAATTGAATTCAATACAAAAGTTCCAACAAAAAGCTTCTACATTTGATACATTAACTTGTACCTTAAGGACACAAGTTAACATTTCTCTAATTTATAAGTAGTTAAGTACTATTTACTTTCCCTTAAAAAAAAGAAGTACTACTTTACTTTTTCTACTATTTGACAAAGGTATAGTAGTTTCTGCAATTGCTAATTTGTTATATACTATGGCTGGCAGTGCAACTGAATCTGCTGAACAAGTTGAAAAAATTACCTTAAGAATTATGGTGGATAAAGATAGTAACAAAGTTGTATACGCTGAAGCTGTGAAGGAATTCGTTGATCTTCTTTTCAGTTTCTTAACATTGCCTCTAGGGACTATTTCAAGACTTGTTGCTACAGACTCAAATATTGAAGCAGTTCAATTTGGCAGCATTAGCTCACTGTATCAAAGTGTGAAAGATCTTGATCAACAATATTTATGCACAAATACCTGCAAGGAAATGCTGCTGCAGCCAAGAAACTCTATGGAACCTTATTGCCTGAAGCTCAAACTGAATATAGACGACACAGAACCTTTGCAGCACTTTGTGTGCGATAACTGGGATTGTATTAGAAAGCAAAGTGGAGCATGTTTGAGCGCTTTTAGGAATTAAAAGTGCAGTTGTGGAAAAGTAATGAACCTAGTAATGTCGCCACCAAAACAATGTTTGAGTTTAGAAAATGGCTTTGCTAAGGAAACCGCCACATTTATCATTTCTGATGATCTTACTGTGATGCCTAATGTTTTTGGAACAGTTATAGCACTACTTCAAAAGCTTCAAATCACAAACATTGGTGCTATTGTTGAAGAATCTGTTGGAATCAGCAAGCAAGAGGCATCCTCTTTATATATAACTCTCATCTTTGTATATCATTATTTTGTTTAGTTGATTATTTTCTTTCTCATCGAATATTCATTTTTGTAGGTAACTGATATTCTCAAGTTGTCTTTGGTCTCAAAGACCCCTTTAACTGACTTTATCTTTAAGAAGAAACATTTCGGTGATGAATTTGTCAAGACAAACCAACCAGAGTGTAAGAACAGAGAGGTTACTTCCAAAGAGGGTATGCCGATGTCAGTGAAAGTACTGCAAAGAAAATCAACCGGGGAGATTTTGTTTGTTGAAGGAGGAGTAAATTTTATTGACTTTCTTTTCAGTTTTTTAACCTTCCCCTTGGGAGGAGTGTTGCATATGCTTCAAGGATTATCTTCTTTAAGCTGCATTGATAACTTATACAAGAGCTTGTCTGATTTGAGTCCAGAAATGTATTTAATGTCTGAAGGGCTCAAAGAAAAACTAACTAAGCCTCACATTGCTGCACAACTTGAGCTCAGCAATCAGACTTTACCGATTTCTGCAGCTACCTTACCGGTCTATTATTGTCATAGTTACTATGATTCTCTTGGGATTAACCGCACTCTTACCACTGCATTCAAGTATGTTGGTTATTCTAGTAGCTATGGTGAAAGTTGTGTACTTTTGAATTTAGTGAATCCCAAGGATTCTGGTTCAAAATCATCAAGTTGTGGAGAATATGCAAAAGGACCATCAATATACATGGTTACAGATGACTTGGTTGTAACTCCAACCTCATCCTTCACTGCTATTTCACATCTAAACAGTTTAAACGTTCATCTATCTGATGTAGAGGAAAAGATGGTTAGCATAGGTGTGACCGAGGTAATTCACTACGTAAGACTCTTAGTATTGTTATAACAATGGTTTGGAATTGCAGTTAATTTTCATTTACATACATTATAACAATTTCCCTTTATAACAATTATTTGTTTGGTTACATGTTGCAGGGTCTAAGCATTCTTAAGGCTTCATCAACCTCAACGTCTGCTTTGACAAATGCTCTCAATCAATTCTTAACAACAACCATTAAGGAAGGGAAATGACCAATGATTTTCCTCCATGAAAACTTCGTTTACAATCATTATTAGACCAATAATGTAGTTGATATATATATGGACTACTTTCCTCAGATATTTGGTTCTTCCTTTAGTTTTGATATTTGCTTTCATATGGTTCCTTATGAAATAAAGTTGATACTAACTTGCATCTACTAATGTTTATTCTAATAAAGATTATGACTTGTTTATTAGGACTTGTTTAAACTTTACACTGTCGTATAGGCTCTTGATTGATAAAAGAAAGTGTGGTCTTCTCAACTCTTCTTAGAGTTGGAGATGGCTCTTGATTTATTTTGCTTCAATTAATAAGGGTCATCTTGGACACTACGATGTTCTCCTTGCTGAGTTTATGTCCAATTTTTAGAGTTTGATTATGTCATGGTTAGAGGCTATAGGAATATTCACTGCTACTTGGATTCCTTCTCTGCGGTGGAATTGATTTCTATTGATCCTCCCTATTTTTACCTCTATATGCTTCCGTCCTCTATAGAATTATGATCTTTTGCATGTACTTCCCGTATATGATATACTCTCAAAGAAGGTAATTTTAAGATTTTGGAAACTCCCCATGTGAAGCTTGAACAATTATTTTGGTTGATGTTATAAGCGACATTTTCAAATTTTATGTTTCCTCTGGTCGGTAAAAAACCGTTCATCAGGAGCAACCAAGTGAATGACATGATTCTCTCGAGAACTCTAACTTCCAAAACCTTATTTGACTTATTTGTCTTGTTTTTAGAGAAAATGACCTTCGAAAATTCGGATTTCGGCAAAAAGTGAAGTAAGCTTCACTAATAATATTCACTTCATCTCATTTTAATTGTCACTTTAACTCTTTTTTTTCCAATTTCGAAATAATTACCACATTTGGTTCCATGTACATACCTTTTATTTATTGAATTTCACTTCACTTAATTATTCCACCGACTATAATTAAGAAGGGTGTTCTAGTAAATTATATTAATTTTATTATTGAAATCAACGCAATTAATCATTTCAATAAGAATGACGCACAACTTTAAAAAGATTATTAAGATGAGATGAAATGAGATGGAGAAAGTATTTATTTTTTGGTATATCCCATCAATTTGACTTTAATTAAAGTTCATTAAATATTTGAAAATCACTGGATTACATCTTATTTCACTTTGAATGTGTCTTAACACAATCAAAACAAGATATCATAACAAATATTCATTCTATTAAGGGAGCTTCTATGAAGAAGTCGGGTTCTTCGGTGCAGTCGTTTAATTCAGCCAATCAGATTTTAAGTGATGACACGTTACATATATGGCAAATTCTAATATGGACCACTTGCTCCATATGTTCCACCATGGACATGTTTATTTCATGATCTTAACGATTAGATTTACTTAGTCTCTATGTTATTGTGGTACACCATCTACACATAATTCTTCTTCTAGTACCAATTATCTCTCCTCTTTATTTCTCTTTCTTTATTTATCTATATTCTCTCTCTTCCAGATTTTTATTAAATTAACATCTTCATCTTCTCCATCAACTTATTCATAATCTTCATGAGAGAAAAAAAACCCATAAAAAAAATTAAATTACATAATAAAAAAAAACATTTAAGGTCTCCAATTCATCACAACTGATAATAGTCAAGGTCTCCAATGACAATTTTGATGCAATCGACATTACAAACACTGATTTTATCATTGGAAGAGACGTCAATATCATCACTT
>Ga0228710_1009766_pt1 | contig 13141 bp, 10 predicted proteins | sample MedpolnodulmetaG_FD_177995 | JGI IMG/M metagenome (GOLD analysis project Ga0228710, IMG submission 177995) | Root nodule microbial communities from Medicago polymorpha collected in Santa Monica, California, United States - pink nodules | ecosystem: Host-associated > Plants > Roots > Nodule...
AAAAAACAAATAAAAAAAAAAAAAAACAAAAAAAAAATAAAAAAAAAAAAACAAAAAATTAAAAAAAAAAAAAAAAACTGAAAAATTTTAGAGAGAGAAAGTGAACCTAAGAATTAGAGAGAGAAAGAAGAGAGAGAGAGAGGGGTTAGAGTGCAATTACCTATGGCAATTATATAAGCAACTTGCGTTGTTCTCTTCTTTGTTTTCACGATATGAACACGAAGAAGAGTGGGGCCCACGTAAACAGTGAAAAAAAATAAAATAAAAAACTGTATTTGGCGGAGAAGGACACGTGTCAAGCATGAGAAAGGGAGTTAAGAGTGTGAAGTGAAAGGGTTTTAGTTACGTGAGAGATATTTTGTTTTTGTTTTTTGTGTGTGACCACCGCTTAACGGTTGTAGTTTGTTTTCAGCCGTTGGATTTAAGTACTTTTACTTGTTTTAAGGGTTTCATTGTCTGTCTCTTTTTTCATTCAAGCTTTTTCTGTGGGTATGTGGGGCCCTTATGTAGATTTTGGATTCCGACCTTTACATGTTACATTGTCATTGATGCTATCGGTTTTGTGTGTGTTAATCCTTTGTTATTTTGGTGGTGTCTTGATTCGAACTCCAGATCTTATATATATTATGCAATATCCCTACCAACTGAGTTAAGTTTATGGAGACAATCCTTTGTTTATTAAAGGAGTTGAGATTCGATCATTTATAATTTTGTTGCGGGAAGCACAGTTTTATCAAGACTTGTTTCCACTAAAAATTGAATTCAAGTTCTCCAAAGTATTCGTCTTAGAGGAAGTTCATTGTCGACTAAAGCCCAATCTCTTGTTTTTTGCAACTACCAACATAGTTGTATTTATCTGTATTTATCGAGCAATAATTTTTTGTCAAGTACCCTATGATTAGAAATTAATCTTTTAAGATGAATAAGTAGGATGTCTGAAGTATAAACAACAATCTCTATATATATTGTGAAATGTCTTAACCAATTGAACTAAGCTCGATTGACTTTTATTTTTTACTTTTACTTTAAATAATATGTATTTACTTTGTACTTGTTGAAGAACTTTTAAACATTGAAGTGATGTGTTTTATTCAAATTAATTACTATAAATTAATACTATTTTTTTAACTACCACATTTAATTTGGTCAAATAAACAAAACCACATTAAACTTGGTCAAAAAAAAAATACCATATTTAATTGTTCAAAAGATTTAAATTAGTATTTTTTTTAATATTTTTTAAAAAATACCACATTCATTTATATTTTTATATTTTATATTTTAAACATATTTTTTTAAATTAATATAAAATGACAATAGTAGTATTGTGATAAAAATACACATAGTATTTAAAATAAATAATAAATATTTACGTTAATTGAAAATAACTTCGATCTTTTTTAAAATCAAACACATAGACTCTGACTTTTCATTCAGATGCAAGCATCATTCTGATATAAAATGTATGTTCAGGTTTGTCTTAATAAAGTCGAATCTTTCATCTGTTAAAGGTTTTGTGAAAATATTAGTTCATTGTTGATGTATCAATGAATTGTATATCCAAAAATACCTTTCTGAACATAGTCTATAATAAAATGATGTTTTAACTCAATGTGCTTTACTCTTGAATGCAGAATATGATTTTTAGACAAACAGATAGCAACAATATTATCAGAATAAATTGGAATATTGGTTTCACTAATCTAATGGTTTTCTAATTGATGTTTCATCTAGATTAGTTGTGGACAACAACCAGCATCTGAGATGTATTCTGTTTCTGTTGTATACAATGCAATGGTTTACTCTCTTATACTAGCCCATGATATCAAATTCCCACCAAATAATTGACAATTTTCACTTGTGGAATTTCTTTCAATTTTATCCCCAGCATAGTCAACATCACAAAATCTAACAAGCTTGTAGTCTTGGGATTTCGTTTAAAGTAAGCCATGATTAGTTATTCCTTTTAAATACCTAAAGATTATTTTAACAACAGTTAAATGAGATTCTCTAGGATTTGATTGGAATCTTACACACAAACATACACTAAACAAAATATCAGTTTTATAATCTGTTAGATAAAGTAAAGAACCTATCATACCTCTGTACAACTTTTGATCCACTTTTCTACAATGTCTTCTTTGCTTAGATTGTAGGTAGAATGCATAGCTGTAGTCATTAGTTTACAATCCTCTACCTTTTTCTTCTTCAAAAACTCCTTTGTATACTTGGATTAATGAACATATACTCTATCTTTGCATTGATTGATTTGAATTCCAAGGAAGAACTTAAATTCTCTCATCATACTCATTTTAATTTCTTCATGCATTATCTTAGAGAATTATTTGCAAAGAGTAGCATTAGTAGAACAAAAAATGATATCATCAACATATATATGAACAATTAAGGTATCATTTTTAAGAGTCTTTATGAATAGAGTAATGTCAACTTAACCTCTCTTGAAATCATTTTCTAAGAGAAAGTTACCCAATCTATCATACGAAGCTCTAAGAGCTTGTTTTAGACCATAAAATGCTTTCTTAAGTTTGAAAACATGCTTTGGGTGTTTTAAATGTTCAAACTCAGGTGGTTGTTTGACATACACTTCTTAAAAAATAACATCACTCAGAAAAAACACTCTTAACATCCATTTGATATAGAGTGATACCATGATTAACAACATATGACAAAAGTAATCTAATTGCTTCTAATCTAGCAATGAGTGCAAAATTTATGTGTAATCAATACTTTTCTACTAATTGTAGCCTTGAGCTACAAGTCTAGCTTTGTTTCTTACCACTTCACCTTGCTCATTTAACTTGTTTATGAAAACTCATTTTGTTTTAAGAACGTTCTTCTGATGAGGTTTAACAACTAAGTCTCATACATCATTTATTTGGAACTGATTCAACTATTCTTGCATCACTACAATTCATCCATCATTTGAAAGTGTTTCATCAACAAAAGTGAGTTTAATCATTGAAAGTAGTCACAACATTGAATGTTCATCTCTGAATGTTGATATTGTCTTCAGAGACGTGTCTTAGCTCCCAAAGATTAGCTCTTCTGGATGCGAAGAGTTGTACTTGAATGTTCTTCTAGGTGTGCTTCGGAGGTTGCACTAGCTTTTGAACCATATTCAGAAGCACCAATAACTTACGAAGCTTGTTCAAATTCTGAAGCATATTTAGTGATCTAAATCTCAGCAAAACTTTCAACTACCTTTGACATTTTATTTTCAAGCTTTCTGTCATCAAATTTGATGTGTATTTATTCTTCAACCATGTTAGTTTTAGAACTATACACTTTAATTTGTATGTCTTTGAGCGTTCAGAGTATCCTAAGAAGATACCATTCTTAGCTTTGACATCAATTTTTTTAGATAAACCTTATTGTTTAAAATGTAACATATACATCCAAACTAATGAAAGTAAACAATACTTGATCTCCTTCCTTTGAAGAGTTCACATGAAGAGTCCATCCTAAGAAGTTTTGTTCAATTGCCCAACATAACTTGTTTGATTTTTGAACAAGATACTCAATTGCTCAAGATACTTAAAATTAAAGCACGGTGCTATCTTTTTGTATTGTATATACGTGTTTTGTAAGTTGGCAATTTTGGTATTGCTCCATTGGATGTATAACCAAAGCTATGTTTTGGAGGGTGCTGCAGTGGTCTTCGTATTGAGTGAAATCTTGAAGATAGCATAATAACAATGATTTCCCTATATTTAATAGTCATAATTTGTTATATGAGATTTTGGTTTATGGATAATGATCTTTAGAAATGAAATCTTTTAGGGTGTCTGCATATGTCTCGATTGGAATTGTGATTAGTTTAGTTATTTATCCTGCATTATGTATAAAAGATGAAGGAGGCTAAATTCACTCATACTTCATGGGGTAGCGATGAGTTGTGCTCGTGACGTTCGGGGCTTTTCGAAAAGGTATAATTCGACTAAGAGCATCCACAATGGAGACACCCATTTTTGGGTTCTTAAATGGGTCCCACGTGTACACATCACTCATTTGTAATTTTTTAATAGTTGTACCTAATAAGCACTCAATCACTCCAACCCAAATCTCACACAAAGTTCTTAAGTGGGATCCACTAATCAACTATCAATAACTTTATATCATTATATTTTAATTTTTTAATATTAAAAGAGTACGGATCCCGCTTTAAAGTGGGGGTCTTACCGGGTCTTAAAAAACCCTGAAAAAGATTTTCCCCATTAGGGATACTTAATAGGTACTGGATCTTAAATAGTTAAGACCCTCCCAATGAAGATGGTCTAAAGATATTGGTGAATTAAGAGAGAGGGCATGACATTGTAAATGCTGCAAGTTTGTTCTTTTGGATTATTCACGTATATTTTTGCGAAATGTAGCTTCTTCAATTTAAGTAGTTTATGCGTATTTTACGGGCTTAATTAATGATGTGGTCTCTTAAGTTATTTGTTAGTTACATTTTAGTCCAATAAGTTATTAACGTTACAATTTGGTCCCTTTAAGTCATCTTCCGTCAACTAAATAAATCTCCACCGTTAAAACCGTTAAGCCAATGTCTAAGGTGGATACACATTGTTGTCACGTCACCGTTCACATGTGCCTATTTAACGTTTTGGCAAAAGACTGACGGTGAAGATTTATTTGGCTAACAAATACTAACTTAAGGGACCAAATTGTAACGTTAATAAACCAAAATGTAACCAACAAATAACTTAGGAGACCGAATCATTAATTAAGCCAAAAGAATGTTCTTAACGCATTGTACATGTTATCTACACACGTATTTATAAGTACTCTCAAGTATAGAAACAGAAAGCGTAGCTTGTTGGCATAAACAAGCAGCTATATTTGATGGAATTGAAGATTTAAACATTTTGCTAACTTGTAAACTCTACCATTGCATATGACATGTGCATAAAAGGATTATCAACTATTTGTATGTACTATATGTGGTTCATTTGTTCAAATAGTAATCAAATTTTGTCACTTTTTTCCATCAATTTTCCAATTTAGATTGAAACAAACTAAACACAGTTCAGCTGAATTCGTTTTGTATGTTCATTAGGCATATAAATTATTTATGTAGGTTTACATAAATTAACACTAATTGTTTCTGCTACAAATTTATTTTACTTACTGGAATGATGTTATTTTACTATTTTGGGATATTAAAAGAGTCAATGGATAGAAAAAGGAGTGATGGGAGCAAAGAAAAAGGACCGTGCGTACATTATGTTTTCAATTTTTTAGTGAAACATTTTTCCACCTTTTAAGTTTCACATTGGTATTTTGATTTGATGAATTTTCTTGATGCAGTGTCCTTGTGACGGTATTTGTCTACCGGTAAAATCTGGAAAATATTGTCATTTTGTTCAGCGCTCGGAAAGCACATCATCGCAGCGTGCATACAAGGTTTCTCCTTAATCCATGTTTTACTTTCTGTATTGAAGAGAGTCACGTTGTCCCTGCATTCCTAATTTTCTCTTTTCATTGATATTAGGAAGGATTAGCATCACGGCCAACTAATTTATGTTCTAAATGTCATCATATTTCAGCGTTCGACCGGTGAACCCTTACGTGACTTTGGAGATGAAAAACTCTCGTTGTTTTTAGACGACGCCCAAGACCAAGGCAAGTTTTTAAATTTATTTTTAGACCAGTTGTTCAAGGGGTAGATCAAATTTTTCAATGATACAAACCCAAGTATCAAATGCAGTTGATTTGCCACAAAAAAGCACCCTAGCTATTCAACAAAACGAGCGTTAATCTAAAATTTTACGCTATGCTACTCCAAAGCAATTACTCCACATCACCACAGAGTAAAATGCATTCTTTAAAGTGTTGTATTGGAATCAGCAAAAATGATTTAGAGTCTGGTTAGAGAAAATGCCTTTTATTTTTAATTATTTGTATTTTATTTTCACCGTGTCTCTTGTATTCAAATATTTTCATAGGAAACAGTAAAAACTACTTCTTTTCTTGCACTTGTTCTATTTACAAATCTTCAAAAAATAATATGCAGTGTGAAACCAAGCTAGCATATTTGGTTATTAAAAGTGAAAATAGGAAATCCCTAAAAAAAAAAGTGAAAATAGGAAATAAAACTTTTCTCTTGTTAATTATTAGTGAAAACATGAAATTAAAAGAAAATGTTTCTTTTAACTTTTTCAGAGGACTGGTTGAAGTTGCAAGAAGCTGACGATGATGCTCAATGTGAAGTAGTAAGCGAAGACATGAATCTGATGGTTTGGAAACTGACGGGGATGGCGAAGATGATGATGAAGAGGTTAAGGAAATGGAAGAAGAGACAGAGATCGCTGATCTTGGAGGTGGTTGCCTCAAAGGGCGAATTTGCCCGTATGGTTGTAACAAAGAGCAAGAGTCCTGCCTTGCATCGTCAAGCCAAGAAAGCCATTTGGGGTGATTTGTGGCCATGTTGAAGCAATATCATTTGTGCTAGTTTCTAGGTAAAGGAAATAATATGAACTTCATAAAAGCTCAGAAAGAAAAACATTAACCAGATCATTAAAAACACCTTTCCATTCAACTGATTATTTGATCTAGCATACATTCTTTTTTTAATGGAAATATATAAAGAGAAATACATGAAAATACTCCAAACAACTACAATGAAGTTCAAAAACTAGAAACAATCCTATATGAGAAAAACAAGAACATTAAAATACAATACAACAAAAGAAAAAGCCAAAACAAACACCAAACAATGAGGATGAAGCATAAGGAAGGTGGCAAGTAGCCACCCTATAGCTAACAAATACCTCTTTTATTCTGCAAAAGAAAAAAAACAACATTTGTGGCATGCATGTTGATTATTTGATAATCTTAGTAGTGTGACTCTCTAAGTGGCTCATCGGTCGCCTTAACTTTTCATCCACAATTTTGGATAGTTTTTCTTCCATTGAAGGGGAAAGATATTTTTTCCAATCACCAACTTTTGCATTTCGAAAAAAGAACTTGTAGTCAATCTGTTCTCTGTGAGTTCCAGATTTATTTACCTCCAATTCCTTCATTTTTTCAAAGCCACATAAATTGATTATGTTTTCTATCACTTTATTGTTCTCCTCTTCTTGATTGAAAGGATAGCCCAGAAATTTTGCAATTTTTTTGACATGAAAAATGGGATCTTCTGTAAGGTCTTCATATTTCACGAATAGAACCTTGTTTGATCTTGCTATGCTTTCTTTTAAGTAACCTAAGTTATGATCCCAAAATGAACCAAATGAACTTATCCCCTTACAATAACTTTCAAAAGCTTCCTCTAAGCGTAAAGTTGGTAAAGATGGAATTTTTGACCTTAGTTTATTACCAAAAATCCAATAAGACACAAAAGTGTCAAATGGATTTCTACTTATATAAACTATCTTACAATTGGACTCTTTAACTGACTTGGCAAGTGAAGGAAATGGAATGTGAGAGCTAAAAATCCTTGGTTCATTCATTTTTGATAGAGGAATTTGGTCCATGATATCAACAGCATAAACACTATGTTCAAAGGAAGGCACTAGTTCATGTGAAATGTTTTTAAGTAATGGATGATCCTCTAAGGAGGAAAAGGTACGACGATTAACAATTGCAAATGTAAGTGTTTCAACCAAGTGGTGCCTGATTTTGGTAAGCTTGCAACAATAATATCATTATCTTTGGCTTGAAAATTGTTTTGAAAAGAGATTATAGGTTCTATCAAATTTGATGGACACCAAAAACCTTGAAACAAATATAAATTTTGTGACAATCCCCACCCATTTTCTTTAGGAAGTGAGAGGATGAACAGCTTACAGTCTTGTTGGCTTGCTTCTTGTCCATCCTTTGATTGCTCTTCAGTTAAATGTGTAGAATCCATTGAAGCAGATCTGATTTTGGTAGTCACTAGTGTGATGAATATTTTGTTCTTCCCTAAGCTATTATTTATAGGAACAATATGATATGCAGAAGAAAATGGCTGTTTTTGGTTGGTTCCCCACATTTATTTGGTGGTTGGTTTCTTTGTTTGTCATAATCTGTATGTCCTAATTTAGCCGGTGAGATTTTTCGTAAGAATAAAAATGTTTATATATCATTTTTAGTTCAATTTAGCTTCTATGGCAAATATTTGAAAGTTTTTGGTGTAGTATATTTTTTTACCTTAATGTTTCTTTGTAATTCTTTTGGCAAGATCTAGTCAAACTATTGTTCAATGTTGTAAGCATTATTATATAAGTATGTCCTTGTTTTCGTTTAAGGTTAATGACAATAAAGAAATACCATTCCAGACAAATAAATATGTTATTTATCAGTTTTGGTTTAAAATATACACGTTGTCGAAGTTTGACATTGCTTATATATATAAACTATAGTTCTTCTCCCTCAAAAAAAAAAAAAAAAATCTATATTTCCTCATTACAAGATCCATCGGTTATTGTTGAGTTTCAAGTATTAGCGGTCAAATCCCCCATCTATGAATGAGTAAAGTGTTGGTTATTTAAGAGAGGTGACACATATATCTAATGTCTTAAGGTTTTGGATGGAGATGTATGTCTCCATTTCTAGAAATCCTAGAGCATTGGACCGTTGTTGGAGCTTTGATACTGCACTAACTGACAAGTTTCAATTGATAGATGGGTATGATCAGGGTCAAAATAACATCTTAGAAATGCATTCCCTTATGCCCCACTATTCTTATACGAAGAAATTCGATGTGATAACATGTATAATTGATTTGGTAGAATATAAAATGTGTTATCTTCATTCTTCTGAGTCTTCAAAAAGACTGACAAACCGTTACACTAAGTATAAAACACTTCAATGGCAACATTTTCAGCAAACTAACAAGAATTAAACTAAAATTCAACAAAATATTGACACAATATAATAATACAAAATCTTCATCTGCTTGAATCAAACTCTTGAAAATATATTTAGAAGATCTCAACAACGAAACATCCAACTCGATCGGACATTTAGTGATGTGTTGACCAAATCACGAGAACATTGTCCTCATGTTATCATCGTTCTTGAGCATCATCTTGCTGAACTGCAATCTCCCGACTTAGTCAATCAATGGACGTCGATACCCAACACCGTCCTCACTCCTTATGTCTATATGATTGAGTCTTCAATTGATTTAATCCAGTTGATCCTTCAGATCTACTAACATTACATCAACCCGAACACTGAACAGTTTGAGTTTTCCACCGTTGTAGCAGCCTGTAGCTAACTTCGTGTTCAAATCAACTAGATAAATGTCCATTGGTTCATATTTACACCATAAGAAATTAAAAACAATCAAAGAAAAACTCGTTCAAACTTCTAGAGTGGCCATTATACATAAACCCTAAAACTAAAAACTAAAAACTACATACATATATATATATATAGTCTAACAAGGAGTCGTAACATAAGCATGTAAACATTTAATTATTACTACAAAAAAAATGACATAAACCCTGTCATACCCCAATTTTTGACCTAAGATTTACTCGACAATTTTTTTATATGCAGAATGTTATACTAATTTGTTTTACATGACCAATTGATTTCTTGTGCAAATATTGTTTTTCATGTTCGTTTAGCTTTAGTCAATTGCATGTTCCTTATTGGCTTTAAATGGTTTCCATACACATGTTTCTCTAAATTTGGCAAATTAGTATTATTATTAAAAGTTGTTTAGTTGACATGCCTTTGAATATCATTGCCGTGCTATTTCAAATAGCTGACTTTGTTTCCAACCAAGTTGGTCATTATATGGACATTAATGATTCACATAAATTGATTTTAATTTGTGCACATTGGCTGGTTAGTTTTCAACGCCCATCACTCATGTTCTGCACTATAAGTAAAGGCTTTTGGCAAACACTTGGGACACACCAAAAATTCTCTTGAGTTGTTAAATTTTTTTTCTCTCTTCTCCCTCATTTAACTTGTGTTGATGAGCTATTCTTTTCTTCTCCCTCTTTTTTCTGTCCCTTCGGAAAGAGTCCCTTCGGAAAAGTCCCTTCGGAATTTTGTCCATTCGGTAATTTTGTCCCTTCGGTTGTCCCTTTCTTTTATTTCTTTTATCTTCTTGCATTTTAGTTTCTTCTTAGTATTTTTGCATATTATTTCTATTTAGCATTTTAATTTTTGTCATTTATTTTCCAGCAATTAGAATGTACCTAGGTCCAATGTAAATATAAATGAGAAAAGTGCGCGTGTGTGTCCTCTTTTATTTCTTTACCGCTTTATATATGTCAAAAAATGCAAAAAAATATTAGGTTAGAAAAGGGTTTTAGTGGTGATCCAACGTCACTACGGAAATTCCTCGCGCTTTTATTTTCTTGTTACGTTAGTTTTTTTTATGTTTTAATTAATATTCAAAAAATAACAAAAAACATTCAAATAACAAAAATCAAAAAATATTTTCATAATAAACCTTGATTCAAAATCAAGTGACCGTCCTTTTTATTTCTTTCTTAATCAAATTTCAAATCAATTTTAATTCTACTTTGAGTCATTTTTCTTTCAATATAAAAAATACAAACCAATTCTATTTGTCACTTGGCTTTTTATTTTAAAACCTTTTCAAAACTAATAAAAAAACACACAACAAATCAAACGTCAATTTCTACCCCGAACTACGAGGTTTTGATCCCTCACGGGTACGTAGGCAAAGGACCTAGTCCTTCCAAATCAATAAAAAATGTAGATAAATAGGTCTCTTTTTATTACTTTAAATTCCATTTTTAAACAAGCAAGTTTATAGCACAAAACATTAAATAAAATTAAGAGGTTCCCGTAGGATACTACAGACATAAAGGGTGCTAATACCTTCCCTTTATGTAACTAACCCCCGAACCCTAAATCTCTTTAATATGGGGTAGTTTGAACTTTTTCCCCCTTTTTCTTAAATAAATTAAATGTTCGGTCGTGAAATAATTAGTGAGTCAAACGCTAATCAAATAGCCTTGACCTCCGAAAAATGACGCGAAAAACCCTAAAACTAAAAACATTTTTGATTTAAAAGGAAAAATGTAACATATTGGTGAACTTAGGAATTTTGTAACCCTAGGAAGTTCAGACTATAATACCAATTCTTTCAAAGGAGAAACAAAGTTTGACCTATGTAGACCAATGTTTAAACCATTTTTAGCCATTATATTTTCGACCAAATTGGCTATATTGTTATGTGCTCCTATGTTTTATTGTTGGACATTCCTAACAACTTCATCGACATCATTATTTCTATCTACCAAGACTACCTCAGGTTTACCTTGAATCATTGGTTCGACCAGTTGGGGTTGAGGCACAGGTTGTGGCCTCTGAACCACTAGTTCGATCAACCGCAACGGTTGCTGGTTTTGGACCTGTGGAACCGGTTGGTAAACAGGTTGTGGAGGAGCAAAGAAATCTTCTATCCTCCCCATTTGTATGGTTAAGGCTTGGTAACTCCGGTTCGTGTCCCATATCAAACATGGTACCAATTTGTTGAGTTAACAAATTAACCATTTCGTGATTACTCTCATCCATTTGTTGTCTTAACACGTTAATCGAATATGTCGTAAAGACTGGTAGAGTATTTCGACCAAAAATGCTAGAACTTGAGGGACTATGTATGTTGTGCATTGTGAACGGATTTACTTGGTCTGCAAATGCGGACACACTATTATGTAAATTTGCCATTATCGAAGTTGACATACCATACGGTTGTACCCTAGGATGGTTCTGCATATTTGTGTTTCGATCATCAAGCTTAGTGCCTGACTAAAGGAGAACTTGGAATACTGGTAGTTGATGGAACACCAGCATTGAATGGGGGCACAAATGTTCTCATTTCTGGTCGTGTCATTGGAGAGGACGTCGAAACGGTTGAGGGAGCGGTTACTCCCATTTCCGTCGAACTTGGCATAGCCACGGTTGCCCCCATAGCGGTTGACATGTTTAAATCTCCCAACGGAGAAGTTGCTTGTAAAGATTTTGCTTGTGAAGATGATTGTGAAGAGGATGAACGGGCACGAGCCATAGATTTACCACTTCTCAAATGCATACACAAACAACTTGGTGTTTTTAGCAATAAAGTTACCTGGAAATAGTATCAAAATTCTAAAAACGAATCTTACAAGAAGATGAATTTTGAAAAAGTTTTGAAAAATAGTTTTTCATGAAAAAAGTTTTTGAAAATCAATTGCACAAACAGGGTCCCACTGGGCGTGCCAATTTGTTTACCGGTGTTTTCGGCAAACTACGGGCTAGTTCTGATTATTACAAGCGAGATCAAACTTGAAATCTCAGGACATGTTGTGCAAAGGTTTTGATCGAAAATGGTTTGAAAAAGGCCACGAGATGCACCCAGGTTACTTAGAGAGCATGACGGATTTTGAAATAAAAATGGCACTGTCTCTCGACAGGTTTGAGATTGCAAGTAAAATCAAGACAAAATTAAAGGAAAGAGTAAAAGTTTAAATGCATAAACTTAAATGAAATGTAAAATGCATTGCATTAAAAAGTAAAGTGGTCTACAAATCAGTTTACATACATTCTGTATAACTTGTTTCCGTAGACGCCGGTAGTTTGAGTGTTGTAGAATTTCTATAAATGATTTGCGACCCATTTTCCGACTTCGAAACTCTTATTTATACCGAAAGAAACTAACTGGTGAAACACTAATCCCACAATCAGCATTTTCTCCATCTTGGACAACCGCTTGTCCCCCACATTTCCATTAAGGGAACCGCTCTTGAGCTTGAAATCGTGTTTTCCCGCCTTGAACGCTTGAGTCCGACGCAATTGCACTCTCAACCTTGTTCTATCGAAATTCTGACTATGCGTGCTAGGCTTGCCATCTTGTCGAAATCCTCAAATTGAAATGGGAAAGCCTTTGATTCCTACAAAGTTAAAGGTCAACCAAGTGTCGACCTTATTAAATGAGTCTGTCGAAATTACAGGCTTAACACATATAAACATAAAATGCAAATGGTAATGGATTATGAAAACTTACTTATTATTGAAGTGGTTGCTCATTTGAATTTGAAAAAAAATACGGTGTTGGATGATTTGAGAGAGTTTTAGAGATTGAGTTTTGTGAAATGAAAGAAATGAATTGCTAGTTCTGCTTTAAAAGGACGTTAATAATGAAGTAGCAATAAACGTCACAAGG
>Ga0228710_1009767_pt1 | contig 13141 bp, 6 predicted proteins | sample MedpolnodulmetaG_FD_177995 | JGI IMG/M metagenome (GOLD analysis project Ga0228710, IMG submission 177995) | Root nodule microbial communities from Medicago polymorpha collected in Santa Monica, California, United States - pink nodules | ecosystem: Host-associated > Plants > Roots > Nodule...
GAAGCCCTGTTCCAAAACCCGTAACCAGAATTCCAGCAGAATTTACCAAACTTCAGAGACGTTTTCCGAACTCGTTTCAAATCCGAATCCTACCAAGTTTGTGTCCAAACTGAAGGGAATTGAATGAGGAATCTAAAACTTCAACAATAAATCAATTCCAGGCCAATCAGAAATAAATACGAATCAAAAACCAGAACTTGAGCTTACCACTATTTCATGAAATTCAACCATGATTCTCACAATTCAAAGTATGCATTTGCAGCACCACAATCACACAAGCAGAAGCTTCTCATTCCTTCTTCATAACAGCACCAAACATACATGCAATAGTTCATACTCTTCTTCTATACCCAACTTCAATTCTTTCCGTGAATCAAGCTCTTTCCTCAAGATCACACATGCATAACAAATTACCATCCTCAAGTTCTTGCTTGAATTCCACTAGGTACAAGAGAGGGAGAGGTACAGCTGAGAGGGTATTGAGTGAAAAAGGGAATTTCAATACTACTAATTAGTGATAAACATTCCTAGGATCAAGATTCCATGTTTGCATGTTAGATTTGGTAGATGAATTGATGATTTTGGGTGGTTAGGGAGGAATGAGGGTGAGGGGCGATGGAGGAAGAAGAGAGAATGAAGAGGGATCTGTTTTGAGGTGAGAGAACAAGAGGGAGGAAATGAAGGAGAAAGTGAGGTTTCAGCCTTTTATAAGATTATGTCCAAAATTACCATTTTGCCCTTCGTAACTATTTCTTCCTTGACGTGTTCAACCGATACCGAAGTCTGCTTAGAATTTAACGGGATGCTACAGGACAAAAGGAGAAATATTCTTCGTAAGAAAAGATGAAGAACTAGTTTTGCTTGATTTAAGCACACAAAGAATTGCGGAGCTTGGTTACAAAGGAGTGGGTCATACTAGTCGGATAATAATATACAAGGATAACATTCTTCCAATTGAAGGAACAAGTAATTAGTTTTTTATTTCTTGTTTTCACTGGGAGGAAAATGATTGCGCTCATTGGGCTATTACCTTGTATTCAAAGTAGCTTGTCAATTGTGCGTATCACAATTATTGTCAAGTAAATTAAGAAATCATTTGATATTTACTTTCCTTCTGGCTCTTTGTTAGATTTATGGTGGAGAGGGTGATCATAGTTGTATCTTGTTTCTATTGATTAGTAGTGGTAGTGTTATGTAGTAAGTGTTGGAGTTGCTAGTTTATTATGGTTTCTTGTAATCTTTGTATCTTTGTTTTATATCAATGAAAATAATGATATCTGCTTGAACTTTGATTACATTTTGCTTGTATCCACTATGTTTAACTTTCTGCTTCATATTTTCCTTTACATTCCATATCCAAATTAATAAACTGGCCTTGTTCAAATCAACTAATCTTTTTCATGTTCCCTTTATTAAGGTTCACATGAGGTATTGGACAAGATGGCCATATGAATTTCCTAATTTACTTCACCAGTCTATCAATGTAGTTTTATCATCACTCAATTATGCTCTCTATACTGTTTTTTTCAAACAACGACCTGACTATACCTGCCAGATTTAGTGTCATTACTTTTCTTGCACTACTTCGGTCAATCAGTGTTCTGTCATGAGCTATAATGTTGTAACATTTCTCATTACTAATACTTGACCTTTATCTCTATTGTTGTAAAAGTCATTTGAGAATTATGTGGTAACTTTTTATCCATGTAAAAAAAATTGGAACATTACTTTTCAAATTATTATGTGTTAGACTAATGATTTAGACTAATGATAGTGGTATCATCCTCAAGCACCAGAAGTCACACTAGTTTTTGTTTGGTTCACCTCTCAGCATTTTTCTCTAGCTTTATAGTGACACTCTTCCTATCTTGGATACTTGCAGTATCTTCTTTTCCATTTTCAATCATGATGATCATGTCAGCCACTGGTGTTTGCAAATGTGAAAGGGCCAAGTGGTAAAATGAAGAATGCTTTCGAATTTGTTGGTAGTATAACAGAACAAGAAATCTCATTTGTTAGAACTGTTTATTCATATGTAGGTCAGAAGAAAACATTGAAAAGGTCTACTATAGTAACTTCTTGTTTTCATTTCATGTATTCCAGGTTCATTTGAAACTAAGAATCGTTATTAACTTAATGTCTTCCCACAGATCTTGTGTATTCTCCAAATTTAGTCATTTCATCATTTAGAAGACATTGATGAAAACTGTATTCAAAAGGAATTGGAAACTAATTGTACCGAGTTTCCTTACCAGGATTTTGTAATCCAGACAAGTGGAGAACTTAGAGTTAGTAATTTCTTGTTATGGAAATTTGCATATTCAGAACTTTTCCTTAGTCAAAAACTTTGGCCAGATTTTGGGAAGGAACGTTTCAAAATAGACAGAGACGCTATGGTGGACAAAATTATAAATGTATCAAACATGTGGATTCTTATTGTTTATTTTGTGATGGAAATGTTGCTGTGATGGGAAAATATAGAATGTCATGGTGTTTAGAGGGTATGGAAAATAATGTTACAGTGCAATTTGTTTTTTTATCATCTTGTGCCCTTCATGTTGTCTTTTCCCTATTGCTGTCGTATCAGTTTGGTTGTAAGTGGCAGGAGCTATTTATAAGTGTATTTTGGTTGTTTTGGTACCTCAGAATGAATTCCTTCATTCTAGCAATAAATTACATATGCGTTGAGCTGAACAGCAGTGCGGAGAAAATTATTATCCCAACTGTGTTCGTAGAAAAAAATCAGAGATTGTGGGTGAGTTGTGGAGTGTGAGCTGAATGTAGAAAGTGAGTATTAAGAGGTTTTCTTTTAAAGAGGTTTTGAAGGTTGTGTAACCGATAAATAGTTTTTGTTGGCTCATGTAACTATTGAAATGTCATAACGCAAGCGGCAAGTTTAATGTTGCAAACCTGCCCTGGAAAGTGACTGTTTTTTCTCTTCATCTGTTTTGAACCTTTCCGCATTCAGTGATAGCGGATATATCATCACCCCTCTCTACTACCACTATGCCACTTCTAAATTAAAATAAGAAGGATGGTACTGCTTATATTGATAAACTTAATTTTTAGTTCTCCTTTGCAATGCAACATATTGTGCATGTGATGTCGATGACATTGTTCCTGGTTGATATTTGAACATTTGGTATTTTCTTAATGTCATTTTTAACTAGTTTGGGAAATGATATTAGGTAGCTTTTAAGTTTCTTTGACCATTTGTGCTTCCATCTTCCTAGAATTGAAAACATTAGCCATTTATGGTAACAAGTAGGGAGAGGAACATCTTCAAAATCTGAATTACATGAAGGTAACTTCACAGGGTGAATCTTTAAGACAGTTGTCGCGTCATTTTTTGGAGGTCAAGGCTATTTGGTTAGCTTTTGACTCACTAATTTTTTCACGACTGAACATTTGTTTTTTTTTAGGAAAAGGGGAAAAAAGTTCAAACTACCCCTTTGAAAAGATTTTGGGTTCGGGGGTTAGTTATATTTAGGGAAGGTGTTAGCACCCTAAATATCCATAGTATTCTATGGGAACCTCTTGATTTTATTTAATGTTTTGTGCTATAACTTGCTTGCTTTTAAAAGAGTTTAAAGTGATGAAGGAAAAACAGAGACCTACTTATCTACATTTTTTTATTGATTTGGAAGGACTAGGTCCTTCGCCTACGTACCCGTGAGGGATCAAAACCTCGTAGTTCGGGGTGGAAATTGACGTTTGATTGGTTGTGTTTTTTTATTAATTTTGAAAAAGGTTTTAAAATGAAAAAGCCAAGTGGCAAATATGAATTGGTTTGTATTTTTTAATTTGAAAGAAAATAGACTTAAAATATGATTAAATGGATTGAAATTTGATTAAGAAAGAAATAAAAAGAACAATCACTTGATTTTGGATCAAGGTTTATTATGAAAATGATTTTTTTTGTGATTTTTGTTATTTGAATGTTTTTGTTGTTTTTTTTTTAATATTAATTAAAACATAAAAATAAAACTAACGTGACAAGAAGAAATAAAAGCACGAGGAATTTCCGTAGTGACGTTGGATCATCACGAAAACCCTTTTCTAACCTAATATTTTTTTGCATTTTTTTTAATATATAAAAGCGGAATAAATAAAATAAAATAAAAGAAAGGGACAACCGAAGGGACAAAAGTACCGAAGGGACAAAATTCCAAAGGGAAAAAATTACCGAAGGGACAAAATTCCGAAGGGACCTTTCCGAAGGGACTTTTTCCGAAGGGACAGAAAAAAGAGGGAGAAGAAAAGAACAACTCGTCAACACAAGCTAAAAGAGGGAGAAGAGAGAAAAGTTCTTTGACAACTCAAGAGAACTTTTGGTGTGTCAAATTGTGAGGGATGAGGGCTCTATTTATAGGTGAGGAGGTTGATGAAAATGGAACATTGGTTTAATGGTTTTTTATGGAGAATTATGGTGAATTTTGAAAAAGGAATGTCAAAGTTGACACTTGACTTGAAATATTTTTGGACCTTGGACATATTTTTTTGTGATCTATTAGACATTGACACTATTATTTTGGACAATTAGTAAAAACTAAAATAAAAGTGATTAAAGTAAAAGAAGAAAAATGACTAATTAAAAATAAAAATTAAAACTAAAATTAAAAATAAAAGAGAATTAATAAAAGATGGAATTTTAAAAGATAAAAGTAAATAAAAAAATAAAGATAAAGAGAGAAGAGGATCTGAATCGGAACAAAAATGAGGTATTTTAAAATACCTCTCTGTCGAATTTTTTCACTGAGAAGTCAGAGACTATTCAGGATCAAACAGAGTATGAATGTAAGACCTTATGTCAAAAATTGGGGTATGACAACAGTAATCCAAAACCTTGGTGAAATGTTATTTGCAATAATGAAAACTACAGTGACAATCATTGTAACAGCCCAGCCCTTCAATACTACAGTGAAATGTTATTCCAGTCCCAGCCCTTCATTATTACATTGTAACATGATCATTGCCATAGTGAAAACTACATAATTTTAAAAAATCGTAATGATCACATATGTAGAAATTCAGTGACAATCAAACTCACACATGTATATATAAGCTTAGTTCCTTTGCAGCCTCTCGGGTCAAATTCAAATGATGAATTAATGTAACTAACAAGTTACAACGATAAAAAATTGGCAGCACATGAAGTATGAGAGTTAGCAAGAGTACTGGTCATGCAGCCAGAATGTGATCAATATTGCTATAGGCAGCATGTTATAGTTACCAAACAAATTATTGTGCAGTACATATTGCCAGACGCATTAGTTAGAACAACTAGGATCATATAGGTTGGATCTATAATATAGAAAAGAAAAGGCCGCCTGCGTGTGCATGCTCGTTTCTCTCTGAAGAACAAAATGATAAAATCATGCGGCAGAAAATATCTACATAAACATTTATAAGACACTGCAACGACATTTGTTATGATACAAATGATGGAATCAGAACTCACATGTAAAGCCGGGCAACAAGACTGCCAGGTGGAGGCGGTTAGGAATGAGGCGGAAATCAAAGAGAGTATAAGAAGCTTCCTCTCCTTTTAACAGGTAAAATGATCCAGCAATGGCATTGTGATGCCTGAGAAACATTCTGCTATGATTTTCCCTTCATGTTATTCCATTACACTAATAGTAAAAACCCAATTAAGTTGGGTGATTGGAGAAGACCTCGTAAATGACCATCAACCACTTATCTAAACAAAACAGCATGGAATTATAGCAGAATATATAATTCTACACAAAGAGCAATATTTACTAAAAGACAGCTACAAAAAGCCCCAAAACACAAAGAACAGGACACAAGAAACTGCCACTGCCGACTGGAAACACAACCACACGCTGAACCAAGACAGCAGCTCCAACCTCACACCTAAAAAAGAGAAAATCCTGCAAATAAACTCTCCTACACCAGAAACTGAAGTGAGAAAAAATGCAGCCCACTTCAATATAAATTGATACAAGCTAAGCCACCAAAGCAACGTCCTATCCACAACCGAAACACAGGATTAAACCACATCAGAATTGTGCAAGAAAGCACATAAAAACTGTCATGACAGATTCCCAATACTCTATCAGCACCAACAGAAAATAAATCTCTGAACATGTGCACACACCAGCTCGCAGAAACCAGAAGCCAAACTAGCAATCAGAACAGTCCGAAATTACCACTGTGAAACCATGACAGAAAAAAGCAGACCACCGAAGCGAACTAAAGTCAGGCAGCCCCAAAACAAAATATACATCTTATCAAACAACTATAAGGATCCCCGTCTCCATAATACAAACAATGCAGCATTTTCAATCTACCGAATCCCCGTCTCCACAACATAATTTTGATATCCTCCACCACCTCTTTAGGATCCTCTCCTTACCTTCCAAATCAAACAAAATCCCTTCCTAAGTTTCTTATTTCTAGCACCCCGCTCAGACAATGAAACAGAATAAATAAATTATTTAACAATCATGAAGCTGCATTATTGTTTATGCTTATTCTATCTTACCTTATTATCCAATGCAAATTAAGTTGTTATGATGGTGCAGAGGAGTTGAATTTCTATCCATCATCACATAACCAAATTAATTCAGCATAAGACCTATACTTACCGACAATAGAAAGAGCCAAAACATTGCATTTATAATTGTTTTCACTAAAAAGACTGAACTCAGCTAATATAATAATACTTAGCAACAATAGAAAGAGCCGAAACCCTGCAAAGATAACATTTCTCTTTAAAGTTACACCAAACTAACTCATTTTGTGTCAGTAAGTAAAAGCTATGAATCAAATGTGACTTTCTCCAAACATACAAAATAAAGCTACCCCTAAACATCAACAAAATTTATTCAATCGGCATAAAAATCACAAGAGCGTGTTACAAAATGATACTGTTGTAACATAACAATGATGAGAAATTGAAGTGAAAAGTACCTAATTAACAAAAAGTACATATATCTGATCTTTTTTCTCGCAGTCTTCAAAATCCAATACATCTAAGCTCCCCCAGCGTAAAGAAACGCTACAGTCCAACCACATCACCCTTCCAATTCCGAAACAGAATTACTATAACTCAAAGACAACCCTTTTTAGACAACAACTAATGGCCTTGCACAACACCATGACTTCACAATATGAAAAATAAGGCTACATGATTGGCACATGGAATTTTTTATTATTATGAAAGTAAATAACTGAGTAATTGGATGTGCATTATAGAGATCCATACATTATCATATTTAATCCAAGCTACAGTTGGCTTGAATGAAGTTTGAGTTTTTGTGATTTCATCCAAGCCATTTGTTAGTAACATATCCTTTTTTCGGTCAGTGAAATGACATTGTGCCAGTCAGTGTTTTCATGATTAAAGCACAACAACCTCATTCTCAGGAAGAACAAGACATTTGTGAAATCAATAACCCATACTTATGCCACTAAACCTGAATAAGTTCGATCAAGAATTGACAACCTGTGTATGGAGACAAGTGAGGTCTAAATCTTTCAAGGATGTGCAGCAATTTTGCATGGAATGCTCGTACACATGATGGATCACTTCGTTTTTTTCAAGAGTCACAGTTTTTCAAATAAAAGTATCCTCAAGAAGACAAATTTTGTGATGCATGCAGATAGAATTCTATATTTATAAAACAGGTCTAACTCTTTCATATTAGCAAACAATCAAGAGACGTTGAAACTAACTCATCTGCTAAAGAGGCTAGAAAGATCTAAATGCCCTACAAAAATCTAATCAGCTGCAAACAGAAAGAGACCCACCAGTACAAGATATCTCCCAAAAAAAATCTGTTCTTCAGGCTCCTACCAGAATGACAAGATTAGTTAGTTCCTTAGTTTAACAAACAAAATCAACATGAAACAGTGTACATCGTACTAATTAGATTCATCACAGCGTATTAATCTCAACACAACACAAACGTCGTAATTTCTTTAGACTGAACAGAATATTGAATGAATCATATTAACTAGCTCTAGCAAAGATGAAGATTTTTTTTATGCCAAAGTATATAAAACCAGCATGATTTTTGTTGGTTTTCCCAAATGAGTAATCAATGCTTTCACGTCACTAGATTTATACGTACGTTGAGATTTAACTGCACTTCTGACAAATGAAAAATAACAACAAACAATTCATAATTAGGATGGTCCATAATAACACTGGAATTCACTTTTCTTTTTCTATTATTCACTGCTCCAGAATACATAGTTCCCAATATATCCTTGGTTGAAGACCTAATCACTAGTGTGACTATTGTATAACAGTTAAATGGATGGTCAAGAAAATAAAATAAATATAAAATCTACACCCTTACAAATTAGAATCTTCATATAGTTAAGAAGAGCTTTTATTTCATAACATTGCATCCATCAAAAAGCCACAAAAATAATATTTAAACTACCAACTGGACTTATACTTGGCGCAAAAACTATAGGCAAGAGGTTAATGAAACAAATTAACATCCTACACTACAGGAAGAGAAGTTAAAATGAATGATATATATACTTACTTCAACATCCCAATTATATGATGAAGTCTCATGATTGGTAGAGTTCCTTACATCCCCCCTTTTATCCACAAAATAATCAATTCCTGAGACCAATAACTCAGAGTTGTGTTTTTAAAGAGTGAACTCAATATTAGCATCATTCTCTGGGTTGGTGAATCGAATATCATTCATGCTACTTTTCTCTTTCAATACATGGATTCCACTTTTCTGGAATGGGAATCCAAAGTCAACCTCTGCATGGTTCCACTTATTTTCTAAAAGTGCTTTGTCAATATCATCATTGAATTTTTCAGTTTGCATATGAAAAAGATGTAAATGATACATTTCCCGCAGTGACATAGGTAGAATCTCACCACATGTATAGACAAATGTATATCCATTGATGACCACTCTTGTAGGTTGATGAATATCATCTAGCCATGACCATGGAGAAACAACACAAAGAACTATGGCAGGAAACTTGTTACGGAACCAGAATGAAATTGACAGTCCCGCCAAGCCTTGGTGTTCAAACCACTCTGGAATCTTTGCTCGTGGCAAACGGAACCGGGTGTTTCCTGCCTCATGCAATTCCTATTACTCAAACAATTAACGTTTGTTTAACTATATCAAGAAGAATAACGATTATCATATCAAATACATTAACAATAGAAACAAAATAAATCATTACCTGACTTAGTAATTTGCTTTTGCACGATGAAGACAACAATTTGCAGTTAAAAGCAGATACTGATTTTAAGCATGGTGGAATCCCTTTAATTTCCTGAAGTTCCTTACAATTATCCAAGACAAGCCTCCATAAAAAATGACATTTTTCGAAAGATTTAGGAAGAAATGTGAATTGACTTTCATTTAGGTGTAATTCTTTCACATTAGCAAACAACATGAGACCTATTGACAAGTACTCATCTGAAACTTTCCAGTTTCTAAGACAAATATATTCTACGTGTGAAGATTGGATCGGGATCACTTTTTGTTCAGCCTGGATGGTACATTCCACCAGTTTTGACATCACAGCATTAATAGTTGGTAAGGAAATTCCACAGTTACATGGATATGTTTTAGGCAGAGTAAGATTTTGAAATGGAAACGGCAATTCTTTTATGGGAGTATATTCCAAGTTAAGGTTTCTTACATTTCTCATCTCTCCCAATATTTCTGGAAAACTCTCCAGACTTAGACAATATGAAAGATCGAACAATTTCAACGAAGTCAACCTGAGCGGTGGAATACTCCTAAGCATGACACAATGTTTAATACTCAAGAATTTAAGTTTATCCAACAACCCATCCACAACAATTGGAAAGCTATCAAGATTATAACAATATGAAAGGTCAAGTTTTTCTAGTGAATCCAACTTGAGAGGTGGAATACTCCTGAGATTGTGACAACTTTCAACAAGCAGGGTTTTGAGATTTCCAAGAAACCCATCCAACACAAGTGGAAAATTCTCGAGACTAAAACATTGTGAAAGATCGAGTTTTTCTAAAGAAGTCAACTTAAGAGGTGGAATACTCCTTAGCTTTAAGCATCTTCTAACACTCATGGTTTTAAGTTTATCCGCCAACCCATCCACCACTGGTGGAAAACTCTCAAGACATGAACACTGGGAAAGGTCAAGTTCTTCTAGAGAAGCCAAGTTGAGAGGTGGAATACTCCTGAGCTTGATGCAATTCATAGCTCTTAAGGTTTTAAGTTTACCTAGCAACCCAACGGAGTCATGGACTGTGATTAAATTCACACAACCTTGAAAGGAAAGTTCTTCTAAATTTACGAGACCAGATACGTCAGGTATCTGTGTTAAAAGCCCATGGTGATCAAAACTTAAAACCCTCAAATTTTTGAACTTCTGCAGAAATAAAAAAGATAAGAACCAACAAACAAGTAAGAAATAAATGAAAGTGAATTTACTAATATACAATGAGAAAATAAATACATGACACTTGCCTTCTTGAAAAAGTCTCCCCACTCAAACAATGTGTAAGAACGAATCTCGCATATGGCAAGTTTCCTCGGATAAAATTGAGACGGTAAACCCCATGAAGGATCAAGACAATGTATGAGTATTCTTAGACTATTTGGAAGATGTTTGGGACTTTCAGTAAATTCGCCATCCATAATAATTAGTGTTCTGAGGTTTTCCATCTTCTTGAAAGCTTCTCCATCCCATTCTACATCAATCCGGGAGTTTGGACATATGATTGTTATTTTACTTGTCCCCTTTCAACATGAAAAAGCACAAATCAACCAAAATACATTTACATATGTTTGAACTTCAACACACCTATTTATAGAGCTTAACATACAGTAAAAGAGGGGAAAGGGTAATGTGAGCATTAGTAACGTTAACCAAAGTTAAAGATGAAAAGCCAAACCGTTCATATCATTATTAACTCACCGTATTTTCTTCTAAAACTTGAATTATATCTCCAGAGGCCCATAACCTACTACGCTTTCCAGGATCATCTGGCGATTCTTGCCTAACAAGTTCTTTCCCCATATCCTCTACCAAATCATGTAATGTCACATTTGAGGAACCTATTTTTATGAGAGATTTTTCCACTAACACACGAATATGATCTTTCATGTTAACACCATGATGAGCATGAAGCATTTCTTCTACCCTTGTCAATTTATATCCATTGAAGCAACATGCAATGTCAAGAAAAACTAACTTCTCTTCTTCCTGCAAAGCATGAAAACTCAACTGTAGTATTGTTTGGATCTTTTTGTCAGGAATTCTTTCATAACGATCTAGTGCATATATACATTGTTCTATTGTCTTATTAAAAAAGTGAGAACCTATGACTTCCAAAGCAAGTGGAAGGCCAGAGGCATATGCTACAGCACGTTTCAAAACATCTGCATAACCTGACAAAACTTTGTCATTCTTCAAATCTTTCAGTCTCCGCAATTCATTCACATCCAACTTTCTTCCATACTTTTGTACTAATAAAACATCTTTATACTTGGGACTATATTTGTTTTTTAAAGCTTTCCATCCCACCAAGTCAAAAGCATCTTTGTCATTCAACCCATTCACCTCATATGTTCTTTCAACCCCATGACATGTTAGCAACCTTTTGTCCCGAGTCGTGATGATGACTCGACTGCCTGGACCAAACCAATCGGATCTTCCAGCAATAGCCTCTAATTGCTCCTCATTGTCAACATCGTCTACAAGCAAAAGAACCTTCTTTTGGTGGAGCCTTCGTTGTAATATTGAAATTCCTTGTCTAACACTTGTTATTTCAATGTTATTCTCTCCAGCAATTTGAGACAGAACGATCTTTTGCAGATATATCAATCCATTTTTGTCTGAATTTTCTCTGACTTTTTCAAGAAAACAAGAATCTTGAAATTGACGGACAATCGAATTATAAACTTCTAGAGCAAGAGTGGTTTTCCCTATTCCACCAATCCCATGGATTCCTACCATGTTGACAACATCATCAGACCCAATGTTCAAAAGTGATGTTACATTTTGCTTTTTGTACTGGAGTCCAACTACGTAATCAGAAACAGGTAAAGTAACAGGTATAATCTCTCTTGAGACACGTTCAACTATCTTCCCGATAAAAGCATGTTCATATTCATCCCTGCCCCATCATAGAATTCAAGTTTGCATGAAGTCATTTTTATTTGCATCAAGCCTATGTTTTAACAATTTATCATAATAACGCAAATAGTAATGATCAGAGAAATGAAAAGTAATACCTATGACCGACTAACATATACACACAAGCATCATACACGACACTATTACATAGACACCAATAATAATTTAATCAAAACAAGACACACAATGTCTGTGTTACACAGAATAATACATACATATGCATCTATTACCTATTTGTTCGAATATTTTAATCCTATGTCATTATGCCGGAAAATACCAGCAATCAATTGGAGTTATAAGGTTAATTGTGGTTGGGTGGGAAAGTTAAGAAGTGGAGTGATAAGGAGGTCGAAGGTTTGATCCCCATCCACAACATAATATTAACAATATACTAATATTGTCATTTCAAAAGAAAATAATCAATTAATTATATTAGTTATTTAGCCTTAATTGATTATTGAACAAATTAAATAATAAGGCTAATAATATTTCTAATTGGATAATTAATAATCGGTATGGACTCAAATATCAGTAAATGTCACTTATGGTACATTTTGGAACAATGGGAAGTTGGAAACCTAATTGGTCATCACCTTATAAATAGACTATGGTTATCAATATACCGGACACAACACACATTGTATCTTCTCCCCGTCCAAATAGCATCTAAGGCATAAGGAGTCCCAATTGAGGAAAAGGCTTAAGTTAATGAGTGTTCATTATCCACATCTCTCTTGTAAATGTCAAGGCTTTTATAAAATGTTTATGGAGAATGCTAATGAGCGTCCTTAGTGCATTGGTTAAAGTACCGAGTGTAGTAAAAAAAATGGAAGCTCGATTCACTAAAGCTCCTACATACGCAGGGTGTGGGAAGGGGTCTCACTGCCCTTGGAGCATAGGTTAAAGTACTAAAAGTAGTAAAAAAAAACAGTTCAATCAGCGCACTAAAGCTCTCACAAACCCAAGGTCCGACAAGAGGTCCCACAACCCTTATGAC
>Ga0228710_1009768_pt1 | contig 13141 bp, 6 predicted proteins | sample MedpolnodulmetaG_FD_177995 | JGI IMG/M metagenome (GOLD analysis project Ga0228710, IMG submission 177995) | Root nodule microbial communities from Medicago polymorpha collected in Santa Monica, California, United States - pink nodules | ecosystem: Host-associated > Plants > Roots > Nodule...
TATTTTTTGGATAAAAAAAAAAAAAACACTTACAGGTAGTATTACATTGCTTAAAACAAGAGAGAATTATTAGATAATGTACTAAGGTTAAGTTAACAATTTTGTTTTTTGAAGGAAAGGTTAAATAAACAATTAATAATATACATCAAACAATTGTTGTATAAATACAATTCAGATTGTAACTTAAGGGAATTTTAATATGTTGGAGTGTTGATTGAAACACACAAATTCCCATTTCTACACACTTTAATGTGTGTGAGATTGTGCTGTGAGGATATTTGACAAAAATTAACACTACACAGTTATTAAAAACATCAATAATAATCAAATTTGTCTATTTTTTATTCTTTTACTTTTTTTTGATAAATTTTGATTTCTTTTACTATAATTAGATAATGATTAGATTACTATAAAAACTGATAATTATTAGAGAACGTAAGTAAAACAATTATTAAAGAGTTTTTGGTCGTCAATAATAATCGAACTCGTCTATTTTTTATGAGTGTGTTCTATTCTTCTACTATTTTTTTGGATAAATTTTGATTTCAGTTACTCTTGGTAGACAACTATTAGATTGCTTAAAAGAAAGAGATAATGTTGTTTTTAACTAATTTTAATTTTAGTTGACCAATTAATAATGATACCCAAAAAAATACTACATCCGTCCTTGAATATAAGATCCTTTTGAGATTTTTTGTTTCTTTTTATAAAATCTATTTGGTATTTTCAAGTACATTACCTAATTCTTTACCAATATACCTCTATTTATTTTATATTTTTTCTTCAATCAACAATAAATACTATGTTGTTCCTTCAAAAAAAATAAATTAAACACTATACTGAAAACATACACTAACCCTCTCTCTTAAAGGATGTAATTATAAAAACAATAGTAATTACAAACAAATGTATAACCGCTTTCAATTTTCTTAGTTCACATTATTTTTTTAAAGGTTTTATAATTAGGGATGATGTAGTATAAAAGAATATTTCCTTCATCATTAATATTAAAGTATTATTATTTCTAAAAAATATATATTACGTTCGTTTGGTGCACATAATAATGAGATAAATTATGATAAAACTATGTTAGCATGATTAAAGTGCTGTTTGATACACCAATAAAAAAATGATAAATTAAACTTATTTATAATCCTATTATATTCACGGTTTGTTTTTTTAATCCTTAATCTTTGGTGGGTTAACAACTATGAAGCCATGATACACGATACGATACGGCACTGATACAGAAATTTTTTAAAATTTAAGATACGATACGGCTGAGATACTTCAATAAAAAAATTAAATTTAAACTACATATTAAAACTCAAAATATAAAATATGGACTAAAACTCATAAGCAAAAAAAATCGACGCAAAACCTAAACCAAACAGACATAGAAAAATAGACGCGGCAACAATAGAAATATAAATGTAAGTAATCTATACTATATATAAAGAAAACAACCCCTTTCAACACTTTTGGGCTGGATTTTTTCTTTTAAAAATGCCCTCAATTTTCAATACAAATAACTCATGTAACAAATAGATAAGAATAAATTTAAATATTAAAAAAACGTAACAAACACGACATGAATATATATAAGTCTGATTTTTTTTCATTTATTATTTAAAAAGTGTAACAAACTAGATGAGTATATTTATACTTACTTTTTTATTATCTCAATTATACTCTTAAACAACTTTTTCTATAATAAAGATTGGTGTTGGTGTCACAAAAAAAAATTTAGATTATATTGTTGGTCTTATTGAAATAGATAATCATGTTTAATTTGGTTTGTCATAACTAGAAAGCAACAAACATTTATATTCTTAGTTTAATCAAAATCAAATTTTCATAAAAAAAATACATAGTTCATAATTTTCAAATTTTAGTGCAGTATCTTTTCGCTAGTATTGATAATAAAGAAAGCGACAATTAATCAATTACATATATGACATATCCTAAATAGAAAACATCATTACTTAGTCAATTACATATATACAAATAAAATAGAAACATCAGGTAGCCCGTACATATCGGTTTTCCATCGCATATCCCTCGTATCCAGATGTATCTGAAAAGTATCGGAAAATTATTTTTTAAAAAAATAAATTTAATCTTCAGATACTCTTCTGATACGTATCGGGAAGTATCGGTGCATGATACGTAAAGGGATACAATACGTCATTCATTTTGAAGTACCTGGGCTTCAAAGGTTAACAACCTTATATGATATTAACTCACACATATCTTCTCTCTATGATGCCTTCCTAAAAAGATCATTCTCTCACCAAGAGCAATTATATGAGATGACGCGGGTCTCTTGTACCTTAATCAAGATCTTTGGTTCAAATCTAACATTGAACACTCAACATCATTAAAACTCTTAAGAAAAGTTTGTCGTACATGTGGTTGCACAAGGCTCGGGGGATTAGTCTCCAGAGTTACGCATACAGTATACATGTTTTACGTCCAACAAAAAATGGGTAATAGTCATTTTAGTCCCTAAATGTGTAAAGAGTAGTCGCAATAGTCTTTCAATGTATCAAAATTCTAAAATAGTCCCTGATTGTGCGTTTTGTTAGTCAAAATAGTCTTTGATGCTAAAATAATCTCTCAATACTCAAAATAACCCATTCATACAGAGAATGAAATGATAATAAGTAAATACATATAATGATTGATATGATAATAAGTACTTTCCTCTGTCTCATAATAATAAGTGAGTCTTTTGTAAAAAAAATATTTTTCTAAAATAATTAACTCATTTCACTTTTCAATACAATATTAATTACAATTTTTTTTCCAATTATAACTATAATTAATATTACTTTCATCACTCTCAATTGAATACTATAATTCACTTTGGATAATGCACCGATACTTAACAAAAACATTTAAAATTATTTTTCTCTCTCCTTGGTTTATACATTTTTCTTAATATGCGTGAAATGAGCAAATGACTCACTTAATCCGGGACAGATGAAGTAATTATATTGAATGATTAATAAGACAATATTAACGAAATACTTTAATGTCAAATATTATTTCGACTAACAAAGTACACAATCAAATACTATTTCTATACGTTGAGAGACTACTATGGATATTCGTTAGATATTCGAAGACAAAAATGACTATTATCCCGTAAAAATAATTCCTCTCTCTCCGTGTGCCTCGTGCTTCATCTCCATCACAACCTCGTGTTGCATCTCCCTCCATGAGTTAAAAAGTTAATTGAAGAAAAACACATGTGAAATTGAAACAAGAAACCCAATCTGATTAGTTGATTAAAAATATGGGAGAATTATGGTATAGTTGGCACATGAAGGTATACATAAAAAGGTATATGAAAAAGGATGTATATCTATCTTTTTCCTAATAAAATGGTATAGATGCTAAAGAGTTTTTAGGGATTAGTTAATTAAGTGGTAAATGTGATTGTGGCATAACTAAAGAGTTGTTAATGTTTAAATATAGGAAAGAAATAAAAAAAGCGTATGAAAATGGAGCACGTTGAGTCGTTGATTAATTAACACACCTTCGTAAATTTGTTGACTATCGTCATCATACACAAACAAACAAACAATATCCTATTTTTGTTTGAAGCGTAACTAGGAATTTCATTTTCCCCAAAGAGAAGAAATTAAATTCAGTTAATAATTTCCATTATATATTAGATTCAACATTCCATTTTTTTTCTTCAACAAATCGCAAGAAGAAGAAGCAACAACGATGAAACCAGCTTGTTCATTGTTGTTTTTGTTTCTGTGTTTTTCATATGTATTTGGTTTCATTCCACCTCGTACGCTGCTTCTTGACAAATTGTCTGAAGGAAGATTCCTCAGCACTGATGTCATATGGTTCAATCAAACTCTCGATCACTTCTCTCTCTATGTATGCTCTCTCTCTCTCTCTCTCTCTCTCTCTCTCTCTCTCTCTATAAATTCAACTAAACTTTTAACTTTGGTTTAAATAGATGTTATTTATTTATTTGTATATAATATTAATTTTAGCAACTCAAAATTATAAAGATTATTTATTATACTTTTATTGTTTTAAGTGTTAAATTGAATATTCATTTTATTTATTTTTTATGTGACAAAAACTTCTATTGTTTCTTTTTATTTGCTAAATATTGATTGTGCATATTTGAGTATTGCATTGTAGGATCACCGTCAATTCCGGCAACGTTACTATGAGTTCCTAGACTATTTCCGGGCTCCGGATGGACCAATTTTTCTGGTGATAGGTGGTGAATCAACATGCAATGGGATAGTAAATGACTATATTGGTGTAAGTTGCAATTTTTCTAGATTTAGTAACTTGTACAACTGTTATTCAATATCTGATGTATTTCGTCAATATTATAGCCCAGAAACATCGGTTATTCAATGAATCTAAAATGTCATTTTTTGCTTATTACAGTAACCAGAGGTTTTAGTTCTCTAGTGGCTTATGCTGGTTGATTTGTCTGCATTTAACACTCAGTACCAATTAGGAGGCATTTAGCTAAATAGTTTAGTTTAACACTTAAAGTAAGAGTTAATTAACAGAAATCAGAAACTAAATAGCAACGGATAACAAGAAATGCGATAAAATGGACACAATTTGATCACAAAATTCGACCAATTGTGTGTATGTCTCAAACAGCAGATCAGCTGCTGTGGTTTTTATTAATCATAATTGGGGTTACATGATTATAACTTGTGTTTAAATAGTAAATACGACAGTCTCGTTTACAAGTTTACCTCTGAATTGTATCCACTGGTCAGAAATTACTAGGCATACACAACAATAAGTAGGTGTTTATCATTCAATTTTTATGTATAAGATGTTTCCATAATTGAAGAGGAAATAAGGAGAAACTCTGCATACGCTTCTTGAGAGCTTATGAAAATAAGCTGAAAATAGTTAGTGGACATATTGTAAACCATTTTTACAAACTCATTCAAACACTTACGCAAGTACTTATATCATAAGATAAGTCAAATAAGCTCTTATAAATGTTGCCTTGTGGATGTTAAGATTCTATGATGGAAACATAAATGTTTGTGCCTTGATTTACTTATAGGTACTGGCAAAGAAGTTTGGAGCAGCCGTGGTTTCTCTTGAACATCGCTATTATGGAGCAAGTACCCCATTTGATACTTTCTCGACGGAAAATTTGAAATATCTTTCATCCAAGCAGGCACTCTTTGATCTGGCTGTTTTTCGCCAGTATTATCAGGCAAGCTTTGGCTTTTTTCTTACTTCCATGGCTGATGACAGTTACCTTACAAATTTGGTTGAAAACAAAAAATTACAGACATTTCTTTGTTAAAAGATTTTAGAATACTCAATGTAAGGTATTGGCTCGGTTCACAATTCACATATTGTTAAAGGGTTTGTAGATATTTTTGAAAGGAATTTATATGATTCTGAGTCACATTCAAATATTGAAGGTGTGTAATGATCAATGACATTGAGATATTTGTCACCAACAAATTTCTTGTAATTTTTGTGTAGGATTCTTTAAATGCAAAGCTGAATAGAACAGGAGTTGAAAATCCATGGTTCTTTTTTGGTGGCTCATATTCTGGAGCACTCAGTGCATGGTTCCGTCTTAAGTTTCCCCATTTAACATGCGGAAGTCTTGCCAGTTCTGCCGTTGTTCTTGCTGTTCAAGACTTTGCCGAATTCGATCAACAGGTGAAGATATTTCTTTTTAGTAGCTCAAAGTTCCTTCTTATGTAAGTTATGAAAAATTGAGTTATAAGTTCTATCTATATGCAGATTGGTGAGTCGGCTGGTCCTGAGTGTAAAGCAGTATTACAAGAAATTACTCAACTCGTTGAAACAAAACTTGCAACCGATGGAAAGGCACTGAGATCAATTTTTAATGCAGATGATGTATGCTTTGTTCCTTAGTTACTTAGTTACTCTTTCCTTGCAAAATTACATTATAGTTTTCACCAGAACACAAATCATGTTCTTTACTAGACTTTTTAGTTAGATTACCGTGTTGTGTGCTGACTTGCCCTATTTTTGCAGCTTGAAATTGATGGAGACTTCTTGTACTACCTGGCTGATGCTGCTGTTATAGCGGTAATTCATATGATAGTAGCTATTTTTCTTATGCAATGCAATTACTTGTACTCAAATTCATGACATCATCTTCTCTTTTCTGGATCTTTGAATGTACAGTTTCAGTATGGAAATCCAGATAAGTTATGCAAGCCTTTGGTTGAAGCAAAGAACGCTGACGAGGATTTGGTGGTATGGTTTTCCTTATTATATTTATTTATTCATTTCTGAAGATGTGCCATGTATATGCTCTCACCCCTCTCCCAGATACTTATGCCAAATATAAGTGGGTACTTATGTTCTCTAGCTGAAAACTATATAATTCATTATACAGGATGCATATGCCAAATATGTCAAAGAGTACTACGTTGGAACCTTTGGCATCACTGCAAAAACTTATGACCAGGAATATTTGAAAAAAACTGCAATCAATGAAGACAGTTCTACTCGGTTATGGTGGTTTCAAGTTTGCACTGAAGTTGCGTACTTTCAGGTGGCTCCCTCAAATGATAGCATACGTTCCTCAAAAATCGACACAAAGTAACTTCCCGATCTCCACTATTCGCTTGATATACTCCTCTTTTGACAGGATTCTTTCCCATTGTTTGATGCATCTTTCTTTTATTGAACTTTTTTCTTCTTCTCTGGGATCCTATTAACTTCTACAAAATGGTTTCTCATACATTGCAGATACCATTTGGACCTTTGCAAAAATATCTTTGGAGATGGTGTCTTTCCTGATGTTGATGCCACTAATTTATACTATGGAGGCACAAAAATTGCTGGTCTAGAAACTAACCTATGCCTGATTTTATTTTTTTACTCTCTATTTTTCCTTAATAATGATGATATATGTACAATTTTTTTAACAATGTGTTTAAATGACTCTCTTACTTTACCATACTATCGACATGTTTTCTTATGTTATCATTTGTGTTATTTGAGAGCTAAATAGTATCTTTGTACGTTCTTGATTTATTCTGGACCTGAACTTAAAAGTCATTTTGAAAACAAATTTCTCTTTTACTTACATATTTGAATAAGCTGGTCATTATAACTTAGTCGCAAAAGGTAAGTTCTTAGAAATAAAACTTTTCTTTGCGGCCTCTCATGTCTGGATGTTACATATTATGCATTTCTTTTATGGTTTTACTCTGAATATACATCAATCATCTCAAATTCACCTGATTTAATATATCTCATAATGTATGTGTATGAACAGGTTCAAAAATAATATTTACAAATGGCTCACAGGATCCATGGCGTCATGCTTCCAAACAAACTTCATCCACTGATTGTGAGTTGCCATTTATTTTTTCTGTCAGTTTAGTCAGTAACATTCTTTATCCTTGCTATCATTGTGGCAATATGTCCAACCTACATTTCTCTAGAATCCTTCATGGATTGTTGATTTGATGACTATCTTTTGACAAATGAATGACTGATTTCCCATCAACAATTACCAAGTAATGTGTTCAGTTGTTGGTGGGGTCTATGGTACATAACTTAAGTTTTGATTACCGATGCCCAAATTGTTGATTACTGTTGTTGTTGTATCCAATGCAAAATTTTGTGTCTATCCACTGAATGCTGCTTAATGATTGAAACCTTTCAGTGCCTTCCTACCTTATCACTTGTAATAATTGTGGCCATTGCACTGATTTACGAGGGTGTCCTCAATCTCCTTTGGTCATTGAAGGTACGTGCAACATTTTCACTCAAATTATTGCTTTTTTAATTGTTTCAGATTGCCAATTTATAACCTGCAATTTTTTAGGAGTTAACTTCGTACCATTATCCTTTATCAATTTGTCAATTGCATGATCACATATGGGTCGTCTAGCATATCTCATGGTTACAAAAAAATTATGAAAATTAACAGTAGTAAAATGTCATGCTAGCTGCCAACATAGGTTGGTCCAGTTGGTAAGGATTTGGCTCAGATCCCACAAGGATCTGGGTGCAAATCCTGCTGCTAATTTGAGGACCTATGGATGATATATAAGTACCATTATTAGCGCTCTCTCTGAACCTTAGGCTTGTGGCGAGCCCCTGGAACATACTTCCTCTAAAACTAATTTTTCCGAAATAAAAATATGCTAGGTATATACAAATGTGCTAGTTGCTTGCTACATGCAAGGTTGTAATATACCAACCAACAATCTGGTTATGATTTCTCTCTCTCTCTCTCTCTCTCTCTCTCTCTCTCTCTATACAGGTAACGAGAAGAATTGCAGTTCACCTGATGCAGTTCACAAAGTAAGGCAAAAGGTTCAAGAAGATATGGACTTGTGGCTATCTGAGTGCATCGATTCAGGAAGGAGTTCTATGTGATTATTTGCGTACAAGCTACATCATTATACAATAACTTACGACTCCATGAAATATATCACCCTTTGTATTAACTGAACAATCATAAGGCAGAAGATATGTGTACACGTAATGCTTTTCCCAAGACATTTCTTGTATTGAGTGTATGCTGATTTCATCCCCTGATAATAGTTCTGCTTCTTCCATTTATTGTAAATCAACCCCATTGTCTCATCTTGTTAATGTGTTGCCCACTTCTTTTTTCTGTATTTTGGATGCATCCTTACATATACCGCAACAAGAGTCTCAACAATGCAGGTTGTTGACTTGCTTTAACCATCCAAGTATTTCCTACTGTATTTTTGATAATTGAAAACCAGTTTGTAGAAGAATTGTTTTTTGCATAACAAATATTATATTATACACAACTAAACTATTTGATTAAGGAGATGTTTGGTTTCAAAAACACTTGAATCTCCTTTTATGTTCATATTAATTATATTGATTTTATGTTATTGTGTTTAAAGAAAAATATACACAAGAAATGCTATAAACAGATTTTTTTTTCTCTTTTTCCGTAGACAAAGTTTTTCTAAAGGAAATTGATCAACAATCGCTAAATAAATCAAAACTATGCATGTATTGACATCTTAATATATTGATCTGGTTATGAAATCTAACAAGTTAATTGACCTTAAATTTAGAAATAACCCGAGGGAAGTTTATATATTGGGATAAGTCTAAGCCTTAGAATAAAGCGTATTGCTTGAATGTCCGGTTGAAATTTTCTGTCTACAAAACCTAAACAAACATTTACATATGTAATTTTTTTATTTATTTTTATCATTTCTCATAGGGATGATTGTTTAGTAGTTTTCAATTTCAATATATCCAACATGCAAAGGGTCATATCAAAACTTCTGAATAGTTTCCAATCTCATGAAAAAATTTCACTCACAATTATGCAAGAGAACTCTGCATTCTATTTGTATAAACAAACAAGTCAATAACTATGATAGTATAGGCAACAAGAATAGCTTTGGTCATACTCATGTCAAAATAAGGACATGTCTGATGTACGTAAATTTGGAAGCAAAACGCCATATATGCCTCTAAAATTCCAGTATGTATACTCATACAAAAATGTATACAACAAAGAAAACAAATCCTGATTCAACAAAAAAGCGTAACATTATGTAAACTTGCACTACAAAAATTAGTCTTCTGCTAATAACCCAGCATTCGGATTGAGATACATAGCTTTAGCCTTCATATAAGATATGTCGATGAAACCCATAATAAAACATATGTTATCAACGATGTGATCACTTCAAATGCCCTTGGTCCCTTAATTATAGGAATGGGAGGAATTACTGACACCATCAAGAAGGTTCCCAACAGCCACGAAAAGATAAATGCTCCAACCCTGCACCAAAGTACATATATAAATAAGCAAAACCTAATAAGCTGAGAAAAACCATAAATGCAACAAAATCAAAATGATATTAATATCAGAATGTCATACAATGGGAATAAGTGATGCTATCAAAATGAAAAGTGCTCAACAATGGTCTAGTAGACAATATTGTCAGGTGAAGTACTATATGTTTAACAAATTTAGAAGAGTGAGAGAAATCAATGTTTACATACCCATAAAGCAATGCTCTTATCTTGCTCTTCAGCCGATCATATACGAAATACGTGGTGACGAACAGAGATATTGCTACCTGAAGCGTTGGCCCTTCCTCAGTTGGAAAGAGAACGGTCAGAACACCGAGTAACAAAAATGCCAGTGAAGTTTTTATAATGAATATGGTGGATGGAGTGCGAAATCTGCCTCTGACAGCCTGAACGAATCGGGATTGATTGACTGCCCTAATTTTTTTGTTGATGTCAATTTTTGGGTTTCTGCGCTCATAGAATTTCTTCATGATTATTTTGTCATGAGCCGACTCAATTGAATCTACACTTGGCTTGTGCCCTGCATATTTCTGAATCAGGAAGTTCCTAGCTGCTTGAATTTCTTCTTCAGAAGCTTCCTTGCTTATTCCAAGTCGTTTATATGGATCGCTCACATTAATTCTTGGGAAAACAGCTGCATTTGTAGCAAAGGAGCAGCAAAATAATAAGTTAAGCTATAACTTATTGTTGGTTTTATATAAGGTGATTCAAATATCATATGGATAAGGTGCAAAATAATTTATAGAGGTGTCAATTATTGTTACAGAGAGGATGCCCCTAAGACATGCAAGTAAACACGTTTCACAGATTTCAACCAAAACAAAGGGTTGGGAGTGGCACAAATGGATCACCTCGTGTTAAATGCTGACATATGACATTGTTATATGAAAATTCTGTGTGTGTCACTCTCTGTCTCTCTCTAAACATTAAATAAGCGGGTTCTATAGCTTATGAATAACTATCGAGAAAGGGGGAGAGAGGGATTTTGATATGATAAGGTCATGACACTTGTGAAAACTTAACATGAGAGGGTCTCTGCCTAAGGGTGGGGAAGAAGGTCATGATTCATGTGAAACACAAGAGGGTTTCTGCCCAAGGGTAGGGAAGACGGGAAACAGTCATTCTTGTCAAACAGTAAGCCAACATCTGTCTGTCACCCATAAAGCAGTTGTTTAACTGAAAAAACAGTTCCCCCCACCCAACATGCCGAGGAAAAAAAACTAAACCAAACTGAAAAACAATTTCCTCTTTGAACTCCTTATGGTTTAGCCACCTACCCTCTCTCGGGCTTGTAATGCATCTCTTGGGATTCTTTTAAAAGAACAAAAGCAGAGAGGAAATTTATCCGTCCCTGTAAATTTATTGATATGAAAAGGTAAAAGATACTCTCTTCACACTGGATAAAACAAGTCAAATACTAAGTTTTGCAAAACATCCATCAAACAAGGAAGAAAGTCTTTATTTATAGACTTCCTGTGGACGATAAGAATTAAAGGATCTAAAGCAACTATCCTAAAACTGAAAAACTAACCACTAACCAACTCCTAACTAACTAATTACCAAGGAAACTGATTTCCTAATTTCCCATACCCCTATACTTTCTTCTATAATAATTATCTCTAACAGTATCACTCTAATTTTATCCTATTTTAGTTCAGCTTCTCAGGCACCAACAATTATGAAGACGAAGAAATGGCTTCAACTTAGCAAACCAATGAGCAAGACCACAGGAAAAAAAAAGTAGTCTGGCATCCAAGAGAGAACCAAACATCCATAATGATCACAGAATCATTTTCAAGTTTAGTTTATCTTCACAACCCGTATTGTTTCAGAAAACATACTATTTAACTTAAATACCAGTTTTACTATATCCATTTTCTGTATCATGAAATATAAGAATTGAGCTTCATCAAGATAGAAAAGTTACCAGCAGAATCATTTGACATATCACCAAATGAAGCATCCATGGCACTTCTGACCAATTGAACTTGTCGTCTATTGCATTTCAATCTAGGAGATGAAAAACTTGTTCTGTAAATTGACATGGTGAGGAAAATAATTAATTGTTTGCCATTCAACAAAACATGAACCTTACATCAAGTTCCAAGTTCAAAAAGTAATGATTTATTGGGCATACCTTTCCACACTGGGAAATGCTGTCCTTTGTATACATTTACCAGCCACAGAAAATGTCATGACCCGAACACGACGTGATTCGAGGCAACGAGGAGGTAATTGGGGGCATCTTGAGAGACTACCACTCAACCCAGATACAATCATTGTTATAAAAAAATCTCCAGGAAATAAAACCCTATCTGTTTTTGCTTTGTGAGAATAGAGAACACAACTTAAGGCTGTAAAATTCAAACACACAAAAGAGAACCGATGAACAACATCAGGTAAACAAAGATAAATATGGTAATTATCCATGAGTAAATCCTCAATTTACTCCCTAAATTAACGCCGTCTCTCCTACTTAGTTCCTCAAATATATAAAAACAACAAGTACCAGTCCCTCAAGGTTGTGAAATCCGTCTCGTTAGTCCCGAAGTTTTATAAATGGTCTCTTATGGGAGGAGTAAAGAGTCGGATTTCACAAAACCTTAGAGACTACTTATAAATCTTTGGGACTAACGAGACGGATTTCACAGCCTTGAGGGACTATAATTTTTATATATTTTAGAGACCAAGTAGGAGAAAGGTGCATAAGTTCCAACTTCGAAGACTAAATTGAGGGTTTACTCATCATGCAATACAAACCAAATGCTACCATCAAACAGCTAATTAATTAAATCATTAATTCCAAAACCCAAAATCCCTATGTTTTCAAATTCCAAAATTTTCTCTTTCATTTGAATCAAATCTCTTAGAATTTGGGTTGGGCATAACTAAACCTAACAAAACCGACTTATACGGTCAGGACTGCCCCCACTTATAAACATGTTGTCAGGTCATATCTCAATCAATTTGAGACTCTTAACAAAATTAACCATAAAACACCGGTAAATTTGTCGAAATAAACTAATTTCTACAATGCAAATTTAGCAGAAGCAAGGTAACAACAACATATTCTAGTATTGGACCACTAAAAAAATAAGATTACAGACACATGATAATACATTGATATCCTAGTGCGTTCAATTCAACAAATGCAAGTACAACCCAAATTCATTCTATAGAAATAAGAGTAGTTTTTATTATGAAAAAAAAATAAAAATGAACCTGCATAAACGACAGAATCGATGCAATTTGAAGACAGAAAATAGAACTTCGTATAAATCATAGATAAATTAAAAAAAAA
>Ga0228710_1009771_pt1 | contig 13137 bp, 9 predicted proteins | sample MedpolnodulmetaG_FD_177995 | JGI IMG/M metagenome (GOLD analysis project Ga0228710, IMG submission 177995) | Root nodule microbial communities from Medicago polymorpha collected in Santa Monica, California, United States - pink nodules | ecosystem: Host-associated > Plants > Roots > Nodule...
ACCATGACAATGAGTAACTAAACTCTTTTTGTTGGGATTAAATGTAATCAACTCTATTAGTATGTATTCCCTTTGATTATGGTGTTGTGTGATTTTAATTATTTCAAGATATTGAAGTTATTCTTGCATTCCATTACAATTTTATGGATGTGAATTGTTATTGACAAATACCTTTTAAATCTAGTTTTAGAATAATCTTCTATCAAAGCTTTTGTTTTAGACATGGAATTAGGGTTTGGTAATCACTTTGAGTATCTAAGCTTCATGCTTTCAGATCATTTAATAGATGGAGAAATCGTCGATTAAACGATACGATCGACTATTGGAACCTTTGGTAGTTTGGGAAATCGACGATTAAACGATACAGTAGAAATCACAACTTCATTTGGACACAAATGATGTTGTCAAGGGATATGTGATAATATCGATTGATAATTGGAATCCGCAACCCTAATCCGAGAATATGTATAAGTGGGTTAATGAAGTTTAATCTCAGCATAATCATTTCCCTGTTAACTCTCATACCTTTTACAATTTCGTAGTTTATTAGTTTATGAAACAAAACCATCAGAAAAAACTAGCTCAAAACGACACCGATTGTTGAACGGCTTGGAATATCGCACCAGTCCCTCTAGAGACGATACATAAATACTTACTTTTGATATTACATCACTCGCGCAAAGGCTCAGTGGTGCGTGACTTAAGTCACGTAGAGATTATAAGGTGCGTGAGTTAAGTCACGCAGCGTGACTTAACTCACGCAGGGGTATATTTGAAAAGGATGCAGGGCACGAGTGTTTTGTGCAGGGGGAAGAGCAGAAATCATAAATTTTTTCTTGAGGCCCATCACTTTAGTAGGCCCAGCTCGGTTTAACTTTTTACTCTCCCAAAAAACGGCCCTGCGCTAAAGTAAAAACCGTGTAATTTTGGATGTGTGTCTGAAGTGCCATTACAAGAATAACACTATTCTATGGTTAAATTCAAAAAATCTGTGTCATTTCATTTTTTTTTTTTTAAACTTGGTGAGTTGTGACGGTTATAAAACGCCACAAATTTGCGACGGTTTTGAAGCGCCACAAATCTTTTTAAAAAAATCAGTGCATTTTCTTGTCGTTTTGTTTAGGAAAAACCCCAACAGAATGTAACCAAAAAAACCCAACAAAATGATTTATTTTTAATTTTTTTTTTAAAGAAAAACTGTCACAAATAATTTCTTTTGTGGTGTTTTGACCCTACGCCAAATGGCAAATTTTTTATTTTTATTTTATTTTGATTGAGTATTTTTAAATTTATAAATACCATACTAGCTTATTCAACACAAATTAACGAGAACTTAACAAGTCTTTATCATTTTTCACCTAAAAAAAAGTCATTGTCATTTTTATATTCAATACTTTTATTCATTAAAAAAATCATAAGTATATTGTAGTAGCTAAAATGACTTTGGGTGTAATTTTGAATGAATACAATTAGAATAAAATAATATATACGATGGAGATATTACTAAATTTCCAAAATTCTAGAATAAATCATCCCTCTCCATTTTAGTTTTTTGTTTTATAAAAAGAAGTTTATTGCATTTCATTCATAATAGTAGTATAGATATAAGATGGAATCTTAATATGAATATGAAAACCAAAATGACATAAGCCACCCTTGCTAAACTATGAGCGACTTCAACTAGAGGTTTGATAAATCAGAGGCTAACATGCGTCTACAATCATTAATCACTACACTACAATTAGAAACACCACTTTTACTTTCATAGAGACTATTCACCACAGTTTTGGAATCAAGCTCAAAGTCCACGATACTCAGCTGAAGGTCATGAACCCACCCAAGTGTTGCGAACAAGCCTAAGGCCTCCCCCAAGTCCACATCAAGGAGTGAAATCATCCACTCTGTTTTGGCTAGCATAAATCGACCATCTTCATCATGAATACACATGCCAAACCCAACTTTATTCAGTGCATCAGAGAAGAAGGCATCTACATTGCATTTATACCTCACGGGTCTTGATTTTTGTTAATGCATCTCATTGTGTGTGTTAGATTGTCTTGAAGTAGGTTTTCGTATGGTTTGGGCATTCACCCAACTAATGAGGAGAGAACCTACTCGTTCACAAATAGATTGAGTTGACTCAACAATATTATTTCAAACCTTAGTGTTTCTATGCTTTCAAATGCTCTAAAGGGTCACACCAAAGAATTGCTTTTGCTACTGGTAGCGAACACATTTGTTGGAAAACTTGCATCAGGATCGAAAAGAGTTATCGGAGTACTCCATAAGCCAGTGCACTGCCAACAAAGCACATTTTTGCTGCACAAAATTAAAATATGAGCTGGTCTTCACTTGAGCTTTTCACACACTGATCTGGACATCGAACATTTTTAGTTTGTAACCGAACTTTCGTAGACAAACAATTACGGCAAGCTCTCCACAAAAATTTCTTCACCTTCAACAGTGACTTTAACTTTCAAATATAATGTTATTCCAATTCCTCAGCACTCGATGTTGAACAACTTCCAAATTATGATTCATAATGTCTCTGGAAACACTCCTAACAAAAATAAAACCCTCTCCATTTTAGTTCTTAAATTATAATAAATATTTTAATTTAATCTTTGAACTATATGAAATTTCATCCATATTTCTAACTTCTTAATAGTATAGACTAATTAAAATTGATAGATTTTATATAATTTAAGAACTATTTATAATATTAATAAATTTTAGGGATTAAATTAAAGAAAAAACGATAGTTTAACTAGGAAAAAAATCGATTTTTTATTCATAATTTAATTTTGACTATCTTTGGTCTAGTACCTCTATAGTACTACAGTACACTGCAAAGTATAACTCCCACTGAGAGATCGATCGAAGCTGTCACCTCCACATGCTTATTAAATATTAATGTCTAATACTGATTTCACTGTAATGGCATATGGTCCCTAATCCTCCAGCTTTTTAGTGAAGAAGGAAAGGACCACAATCTTATTTAGTTAGAGCATTATCTCATCCATAAATATCTTAGCAAGTTCGGTTCAGCTTATAACTGAATTAGAAATTTTCATTGCCTCACAATGAATTTGGAATAACATTCCCATACGAGGGCTAGGATTCTCAGCGGACGAGTTGAATTGGTGGAAGAAGGTAATGATTTTTTTTAGGAATGGAAGAAGGTAATGATTATTATGGTGGCCGACGTAGTGATATACTGAGACGATTTAATTTTTTATTTTACGGTGTAATGATGACATTGTGCACATATATCTCTGATAAATTACGTCACATCATATCATTTTTCAAGGTTCAATCGATAATACAACGTAGGGTGTTGCTTACGCCTAAACATAATCATTCTATTAGATGATCTAGGCAAATAGGAGATTAGACTATTAGACAAGAAAACCCCTTAGCCGAGCAAAGGTTAGGCGATGTTAAAGCAGTCGAGCCATGAAGTTGGTTCTTTCTCGAGGCTATTAACTTAGAATGCGGGTCTTTAAAGCCACAAAATTGAATCAAAACATAGTTAAACTGGACAATAACGTGAGAAACTCGTGTTTCCTGTTTTTAGCAACATTAACTACTTTGAGGAATGAGGGAGAAGATATGGTCCTCATGGAGTTGCATAGTAAGAACCTTGTCAATGGATCATGTTGAGAAGAGGAGAATAAAATCAAACATGGAGTGCCACGCTAGCAAGAGAGTTATCACACACAACCTCGAAAATTAGTCGAGCAAAGGCTCGTCACTACTTTAGGCCATGTCGTTTAGCTACTATGCAAAGATTTTTACTATAAATACATACATACATACATATATCGTACAAGTTGTTTTTTTATGCCTCGTTTTTATCCCTTTTATCTTTCTGTCATTATCTTTATTTTTAATGTATTTTTCAGTGTAGCTCAAAAAATCCAAAAAACAACTAGACTTGACACTTTATTGGAGAAGTTAATGTACCCACAACCGAGGGACAAAGTTTCTCCCTCAACATTAATCACTTGAAGCAAATGAAATCACAATTGTGCAAACTCAGTCGACCTCGACTAATTTAAGATTTCATTAACAATTAAATTTAAAAATTAATTATTTTTTGTGAAGATAGTATTATGTCAGCCACTAGAATGCATGCAACCAGTGGCGGAGTTTGACTAAAAAGTTAGGGTGGATAGTTAAATAATTACATATTTAACAACTACTATAAATTATAAAACTTTTTTTGTACATTACAACTCTTAGCTGATAGAATTTTCAGTTGACAAGACAATATGCGAGAGATATGAAACCCATGCAAATTCGTAGGTCTATAAGCCTCCGCTAACATGCGTATAAGCATCACAAAAATCACGTATCCACTTTTGAAACTTTGGAAAACTATAACCGTTGAAAAATTATTCAAAGTCTCACAAAATACACCTATAATTGAATTATTTAAATTTTTCGGGTGGGCCACTACACCACTTTGCGGGAATTTGGATCAATTGAAACATAAAACCGACACAAAATTGTATAAAATCTTGCAAAATAGACCTATAGTCGTTAATTTCTTAATTTTCCGGGTGGGCCGTGGCCCACCCTAGCCCATGAAGGGCTCAGCCACTGCATGCAACAAGGCGACCAGTCAGGGTCGCTCCATTTTGCTCTTGTGTTACACCCTCTTATTCGTCAAATTAGAGATATTTGCAAGCTTTTTCTTCATGATTGGTATCTTGATGATGAGACTATTATATGGGATTCAGAGGAGGTGGCTAAAGCATTATACATCATTTGGGAGTAAAGACCAAAGTTAGGCATTGAATTGAATATTCATAAGACTGAAATCTTTTGGCCTTCATGTGATGGTAATAAGTATTGTGGGGGGTTGTTCTCTTTGGGCATTAGGAGGCTAACGTTGGGGGTGAAATTTCTCAGCGGGGTTGTTAGTCGAGATAAAGGTTTTATTGAGGGGTTGTCTATGAAGAGAGATTTTAGAGTTGTTAAGTTAATGCATCTTCTTTTACTTTGATCAAGCATGTGTATCACACAACTTTTCTTTGGCCTAAGGACGTGTCAACCAATTCACATGGAGAAAGCGTTTATGTTGTTTGATAAAGAGTTGCGAGGGGTGGTTGAAGATATTGTGGTTGATGGAAGTCCTTTATTTGGGGACCTGCATTGGAGGTTGGCTTCTCTGCCTATTAGAGTTATTAGAGTTGTGGGTTGAGTTTGTACTTGGAAGTAGAGGCTTCATCAGACGCTTTGGTGGCTTCCATGGAGAAATCTTGGATCTTACAAGATCATATTTTGATATACAACACGATAAGTGATATAAACTTTGATTTTGACAATGTTTTAGATGCTCTTCATGGTGCGATTCCAGATTTATATTCTAGCAGTTTTACTAGCAAGGATATTGTCCCTCCTAAAGTAAGACATGTTTTGGTGAGTGTCCTTTTTAGTAAGAGTGTTCAAGATATAGAAGTCAAGTGTAAAATGATGACAAGACAGAAAACATTTTTTGGGTGTTTGCAAATAACACATGATCATGATTTTCTTCTAGCTATCCTTATTGATGGGTTAGGTCAATATAAGTCATTAGTATAGTACTATTTTATCCTCATATATCACCTCATGATTCCATTATTTTATATTGATGAGGTGTGTTTTGTTTTCTGTAAGCGTGTCTAGATACCTTTGGGGAGCATGCAGTTCATTGTAAGGAGCTTCTCGATTTCAAATACAGACATGACTTTGTTAAGATTGTCATTTTTTTATATATTTAGGTGGGTGAGAGTATCTATGAAGAATGAGGCGCATGTAAACTTGTTGACTGGCCCACTGTTTTCACTGATTTTTGGTAATACAAACAATATTATCCAAAACAATTAAGGACTGAATTAAAGTCTTTTTTGGAGTTCTTCGGGTTTAGCGATTTATGGTCTCTTTCCTTATGTGTTTGTTGAGAACAAATCAAATTGATCTTATTAGTGTTAGAAATGCTTCCAACAACATTAATAAAACAAGTTATCAAATGACAATTTAAAAGAAATAACACTCAAATGAGTATTCAAAAGAAGAAGAAAGAAAACGAAAGGAAAAGGGCAGAATGAAGTAAAGAAAAGGGAAAATAAAGCAATAATAAAGCAATTAAATTGCAGGGAATAAAATGGTGTTTGGAATCTGTCTACATGTCCACTCCTAAACCCGTTTTCAGAAATCAAGAAACCAATCCCTTGGTTTTATTACAAACTGATATATATATATATATATACACACACACCTTGTAGGCAAAACTACCATTAAATTACGGTCTAAATCAAATGTAGACATAACTTCCTATACTTAGAGCCCTACACTTGGCATGATTAAAAGACACTACATGCACTCTAATTGTAACTTCATATTATTTCTCCTTATCTTTGGTTGAAAACCATATGCATGCAACACATTAAATCACTTAGTCGAAATTGCGGTATATCGAAGTTTGTATGCTCTTGGTCGAAATCCCTTTGTACTTTGCAGCATGTCGAAATAACTCATATGAGATGTTGAAATCTTGTTTTCTCCCTTTAAAAGTCCATTAAGCACTTCAAATCAATAACCACAAATAATATTTTATTTTTGGTATTAACACCTACTAGATAGAAGATCGACACTTAAGCTAGCACATGTTATAGTGTACGGGTGGATATGAGGAACACATGCATGTGTCTACTGAGGTTTCACCACTTCTGGGTTTAGGGGTCAAGACTTTTACAGTGAGACAAGAAGCCCTCAAAGTTGCGACAAGAAAAATGGCTTAACATGAGAAAACATGTTTTAACATTCAACATGCTTTTATACCATTTGTGTTTGACACTTTTGACATAGCACCAGAGGCTATTAACCTTCTACATAGAGTTTGAAGGATCATGCATATCAATGTTATGTGTCTCTCCTAGATCCATGAATGTTGCGTTTACGATAATTGGTTTAGCCATTCAAAAAAGTTTGGCGGTGCAACTTGTTACTTGTTTGCCTTATATTTATATGTAATTTTCACACACACAACCTTTATTTTGATTCAACTATAAAATATGTATAAGAAATTTTAACTCTTCTAATAGAATTATTAATTTTTAAATTGTAAACGTTTAAAAGATGAATGATCGAGCATTTTAATCAAATTAGTTTTTACCTGAGCCACACCACCATGCGAAAAAATAAGTTGTATTTTAACCCTTTAGTTCTTAGCTAAAGTACAACAAATAAGATGTAGTCCAAGATAATTCAAATTCGTTCGAGAGATAAATAAAGTACAACAAATGATTATTTAGCTAGACTTCAAAGTTAGAATACGAACAATTCGTCCTTATTTAAAATTCATTAATCATTTGAGCTTAATCACTTAATTTTTAATCAGAGAGTGACTACATGGATTTCTCTCAATAAAAAATGAGTGTTAGAGAGAATGATAGAAATAAAATGTTCATAGTGTCTTTCTTTCAATAAAGGATATCGTGGATTTGAACTCGAGACTCGACATATCAAATAGAGTAATGATATTTGAACAACACTTTTGGTACAACTTTTAGGACAACCTTGTTGTTCTCTCTTCTCATTGGTCAAAAACAATAGAGAGAAAAAGATAGAGAGAATAAGAAGATAATGTGAGTATGAGAGAGGAAGTTGTACAAAAATTATACAAAAATGGTTGTACAAATATCATTTCTCTATCAAATATCCCCACAATTTTTTTATCACCACTGCATTTAAGAACATATGATAGAATAAGACAATACAAGGGCTTGAGAAGCATATATGTTGAATCATATTTTCAAGTAGTTGTGGGTTTATTAAATAATGGTTGTCCTTCATTTCACTCGTGTCAAGCTTTGTCTTTGGTGAGCAGTGTTTTGACAAGAAAATGCTTGGTCGTATTGTGTCATGGCATGAGTTCATGTGTTTCACATAGCTTTCCTTGTGGTTTTTAGTTTCTTTGGGTCTTTTTAACCCTTTTATATATAAAAAAGTAAAATATACAATACATATATTAGCTTATTCTTTTTGCCAAAAAAATAATAATTTATTAGCTTATTCTTCCATGTTGGTTCACCACATTCAGATAAAAATATAGTATGTTACCTTAGCTTATCTACCTTGTCTTGCCCCACATGTTATTAAGGTACAAAAAATGCACTACATTTCATGACTTGACCCAATAATAGAAACTAAAATAATTTGTATATAAATCATAATATCAAAATATACATAAAATGTTCCATTTCATGAGCATCAATATCATCACAATAAATTTTTATTACTATCATAAAAATCTAAACATTTGAAAACACATTTAATTTGGTAACTATATAGAATTCAAAAAGGATAAACCATTGTCCCTTTTCTACTTCAAGCTTTTTCCTTCTTAGATGGAACTCTACCATCTGTACCAGCAAGCATAGCATACTTATCTTTCCTTGTTAAATTAGTACACTCAAATCCAAGTGTTCCAGCAAGAACCCTTTGAATATAATTTGCAACTTCAATAGCAGATTTTCCTCCACTAACTGTAAGCTCTTTAGGAAGTTGATTCAAGAATGTGATCTCATAAGTAGGGACAGGATTCATGAACACAAAATAAGGGTCCAATACTTTGTGTCCGCGGACCGTTGTACCATAAAACACACTTTGTTTCGTGTTGATTGCAACCGGTACAATCCTATCGGTTAATTCAGCGAAAAGCGCGCTGAATCGTAGAAGAAATGGTTCCCTACAAGTCGTTCCTTCCGGACAAATCACTAAGTCACCTTCTTCAAGTAATTTCCTAATATTTGCTGCATCTTTTTCCCTTTCCCTTGAAAGTGCCACTGCTTTAATAGGTGAAATTATTTCACTGAATTTACTAATACTATATGTGACACAACTAATTTTTCTTCCTAATGCAACTGCTGTAACCACAGGGTCTAAAATTGTGCGATGGTTACACACAAATAATACACCTTTTTGACCTTTTCTTGGTGCTGGTGGAGGGGTACCCTTAACAATTACTTTGATTCCTAATAGTTTATAATTGTACCAAGCAATTTTTTCTGGTAAGGGAATGTTTAGGTATACCCTTAAGATGGAAAGTATTATGCCAATTGGTAGCCATAGGAATGATAATAAAGCCACAATAGGTGTTGGTCGTTGAACAAATCTACCCTCATGAAAAATTATTGGGCTTAGAAGTTTAGTTCTTGGTAGTGGATCACATTTAATTCTTGGAACCATATACCCTTCCTGCAGAAGAAAATATTGTAGTTAATGACTTGGTCAGATGTATGCATATATATATATGGATAGTAATCATCATGAATGACATTTTTCATCAACTTCGGAAAATATGATGGTTAATTGAGCTAGTATCTAATTGGCATATTTGCTGTTTTAATTACAATATTTCATTAGTAGCTTTTCCTAAAATTAGTCATATGAATTGTACCAAAAAATAAACTAGTCATATGAATGTTTCTCTTACTAGAAGAAAAAAATCCAGCATGCACAACTATATAAAATTGTAAAATGAAGTTGGGACATGGATTCCCTTGGTTGAGTATAGGAAGATCTCAACCATTCATTTTGATCAATGGTTTAAAATAGTTTTGATTTCAATCAAACGACTTTCAATTAAGTTATAACTTAGCATATCCTTTACATGAGTCTAATTCAATCTTTATAAAACAAATTTGTAAGAGGAAAATCGTCTCCACTAAAACACATGTTTAGTCAATGTCTCATTCAACGTGATACTGGGTGATTGTAATTTTACACCCTTGTATCTTTTACATGAGCAACAAAATATAGGGCTTGGATTTTATGTTCAAAGTGGGTTAGACATGAAAAATTCGTGTGATCTATACAACCCTAAATTTGGAAATTAAATTTGGTTCATGCATGACTTATAACTCACAATAATAATTAGTGTTTGAAAGTAGTTAAGGGTTATGACTTGTAAGAGAGAGGAACAAACTACTCAACTAAAATCCAGAGTGGCATGTAAAAGGCTCAAATTAAAATGTAACCATAAATAAGAGTATAAAATATGGATGGACCACATGTTGATGATGGTAAATATTTGAAAAAAGAATGATACAGATCATACAATAGAGGGGTATACATATATATGCCGTGAGAAAATAGAAACAAAATATGGAAGAGGAAGAGAGGCTCATTATGGCCAATAGCAACATGTCATGTCATAGTCATTAATTCTCTCACCAAACCTAAATTTAAATTTGGAAAATAACTATACTAACTTTTCATATTTTTTAAAGAAAATTTACTAATATAGGTGGATTGAGCTAAGAACCAGTCCAATAAAAGCTCATGAGTCATAATTGGCACCTTCTTCCGAAAATAGAAATTAAGTTGAACAGATGTGAAAACAATATTGAGTGAACATAATCATAGAATAATGATGTCCATTTATTTCATTTGTTGTGGTCTTAAAAACTATGGTCCACAACTGTAATTGTAGACACACAACGTTAAGATTTTACAAGTTTTTACAGTCAGATTTAAATCATAATTCTATTTTTTTTAAAAATAAATTCTATTTCTAATTATATAACTTGCTTGTGATGTCCTAAAGTATTAAGGAATATTGTCGTCACAATCGCAATTTAAAACTATAATTTTATATAGCACAATTTTTTTTTGTGTATTATGTATTAATGACTTTTGAAATGTTCAGTTATATGTGTATATGTATAAGGGAAACTACTTATATGGTCTTAAGCTTTTCTTTTTCAGAAATATGGTCTTAAACATTTACACACATAATTTGAACACATTCATATAAAAACACGAATTATTTAATTATTTTAAAAATACTCTTTTCTCTTTCAATCTTTTTCAAATATATGTGTGTCTAAATAGTTGTGACCATGCAAGACTTTTATATGTAATAAATCGGATGGACACTAAACACCTTCAAAGAAAATCTTGGACAATAATTAAGAGTAATCTACACTCACTAATAACTCAAGTATAAATTAATCTATGTTTAAATATGTTTGAAGAAAAGTTAGAAACATATATAGGAGAATACATTTTTTTGAAATAAATACTAACCTTGCAAATGGACATAAAGTCATGATCACTTTCACTATCTCCCAGTCCCAAATCAGGCAAATTAGACTGAAACTCTTTGACAACAGCATCTTTCTTGAGCTCCCCAACAAGAACACCAGGTTCCTTAACAAACCCAATTGCCCTTCCCGATTTGGTCACCTCAAGTTCAGTCCCAATCACCTTATCACCTCCCAACAAATTCTTAACAAATGGCTCCACCATCAACCTTGGACTAGCCGTGACAACGTAACGCTTTCCAAAGGAATTGAACACATTCCACGTCTCAGGACGCACGTCCTCAGCGTAGAATTTCGGCAACACTGACCTTGAAACCATCTCCACGTCATTGATCTTCAGACCTGCGAAGGTTATGAAGATCAACATTTTGATGGCGATGGTTTCTGAGATGAAAAGGTACGTGAAATATACGAAAGGAACGGACATTAAGAGGATGATTCCTCTTAGGAAGCTACCGGCTTCGGTAGCCATAAGCATGTAGTAAGGGAAAGCATCTCTAGATACAAGAAGTGTGCCATCTAAGTCAGATGCGACGGTTTGGTTTGATCTATCTTGTGAATTGTTGTACTTTGAAATTGGTTTGAAATGGTGAAATGCTCCCATGACCATAAGAAAATGTAGAGTGAGGTTGAGAAGATAGGTGTGTAGTGAATGAGGTACATAGAATGGTTAGAAATATGTTATGAGGAGAAAAGGAGAAGGAGGGGTTTTTAAAAGGAGTTGGGGGAGAAAAATGGTGATGTTGTTGACCAATTGTTGCGCATGAGTTATAATAAATGGGAGAGGAGGGGTAGGGTGTGGGAAACCACACCATATGTCTCTCTAACTATGACTATAAGCTTGAACAAATTTTTAATCCCAAACTTTCAAAAATTACCAAAAAAAATTAGACAAAAAATGTAGTTTCTTCTCTTTTTAACACTTATTCAAATCAGTCGAACTATCTAACATCTACCATAAATCTATAAGACGCACAAAGTGTACTTTCCCTCCAAACCAATGTTTTCCATATGTAAGAGTTAGAGATTGAATCGGTACTCACTTATTTAAAAGATTCAAATCTCTTACCATTTAAACTAACTCATTCATCGTTAATAAAAATAAAATAACAAATAAAGATACAATACATCCATTGATAAGTTTTAGAAAATGGAATACAGTTGAAGAAATTAAGAATATTTGCAAGCAATAATTTTCTGGAATAAAAATTATAGCTGGTACGTCCTACATAAATATAGTATACTGTAAACTATAAATTAATGTATAGTACGATTCATGGCCTACAATATTCAAATGTCTGTTTATTAATAAATTCTTCTGTCAATTGTATGCGACACGCTAAGTTTGATTCGTATATTGTATATTTGTATTATTTTCAATTAATTTGAGGGTTAAATATGTTTTTAATACTTATAAATATATCAAATTTTTGTTTTAGGTTTCTAAAACCTTCTTTCGGCTTTTAGTCTTTTAAAAGTTTTTCATCACCAATTTTAGTCTATCATTTTAAATCAATTTATATGTACACTTTATATTTTTGTATGAAATTTTGCATGAATGTCACTTACGATATATAAAAACAAGATACTATCAAAATTACTTAACTACCCATACCTAATTTTCTTCCAAACTTTTTCCTTTACAACTTTAGGGTTATTTTTGTCAAATCCGCTATCAAAACCCACTTTACTAAAACCCACTTTCTCACCTTTCTTTATTTAATAATAAATTTTTCTCTCTCATCTTTCTTTATTTATAATAATAAACTTTTCTCTCTCATCTTTATTTATTTAATAATAAACTTTTCTCTCTCATCTTTATTTATTTAATAATAAACTTTTCTCTCACCTTTATTTTTTAATAATAAACTTTTATCTCTCAATCTCACTCTCCTCTCTTATCTTTTTCTTACCAACTTTCTTCATTTTTCATTTTCTCTCTTCATTTTCAACTCCATTTTCTCTACTAATTTTCAATTCGGTTTTACTAACAAGTTTTTTTTTTAGAGGAAACTAACAAGTGTTGTTGTCATAGCAGAAT
>Ga0228710_1009773_pt1 | contig 13136 bp, 5 predicted proteins | sample MedpolnodulmetaG_FD_177995 | JGI IMG/M metagenome (GOLD analysis project Ga0228710, IMG submission 177995) | Root nodule microbial communities from Medicago polymorpha collected in Santa Monica, California, United States - pink nodules | ecosystem: Host-associated > Plants > Roots > Nodule...
CATACACAGGGTAATGAGGAACACTAGAATATACATAAGGCCATGCCACAATTGGCTCTACTTTCTCTTTATCTTTCTTTTCATCTGTCTTTCCTACAGGGCAAATACTCACAAAATCTGCATAACCAAATTTCTTTCTTAACAGAGATGCCAGTCTAACTGAGTCTATCTCTTCTCCAGTTACTTCTATTTGATCCTTGTTATCTCCTTTTATAGTTGCACCTTCCACTCCTGAATATTTTTACACATGAATAATTGGTTAATCAAGTAATGGTTTTTACTGTTATTTTTAATAAATGAGAAAATTAGAGTGAATTTTATTACCTGAGACTCCAACTGCAATTGCCATGGCTTTGTTCCTTAATTTTTGGTTGTTCACAGGCACCCTGATCACTATCTTTTGCTGCAAACATTTCACAAACAAACATATGTAACGCTAATTATTTACTTGATGAAAATACACATATAAATGGAATTTAATTATGATATATAAAAAAATGGATTTGCATCGTGCACAAGTGTCTTTTTTACCATTTGATCAATAAATCATATCTAATTAAATTTAATGATGATATACAGATTTCTCTCATTTGTGCACGATAAAATTTGTCTATACTGAGTAGCAAAAGTAGCTAGATATTTTGAACCATTGAATTCAAAACTCAAAATTATTATTTGAGAAATGATATTTGTACAACTACTTTATGACAATTTTTTGACAACTTTCTCTCTCATATTCACATTATATTCTTATTCTCTCTATATTATTTTTGACCAATAAAAGAGAGAAAAATAAAATTAATAAAAAAGTTATCTCAAATGGTTGTTCAAATATCACGGTTGTAATTCTTTACCTTAGTCATGATGGCTATGAGAAAGATCAATATATAACTAAATGGACTATTGTAAAAAGAAAAGGATTAGAAGAGGCTTTGTTTTGATAAAGATGGCGCAGTAGTGGTTTATCTTGAGATTATAGTGGGAAATTGTTTGAGGAAGTTCTCATGTATGTAACATATTTATATGCATTCTTAGCTAATAAATCAAACGTGTGGTCGTTGAAGAGTTTGATTTTGCAGCTGTACTATACTATGATTTTCTTCGTCTTTTTTTTTACAACGATTTTCTTCGTCTTATTATAGTTATATATATAAATATATGTACGCCCTCGTGAGCTTAATTCAGTTGATAGAGACAATACATAAAATATGCAAGGTCCGAGATTCAAACCCGACAAACAAAAAAATACAAATATATGTACAAGAATGGAATATTTTCATTGCGTCAACCGTTTGCTATTTGTTTTGTTGTGGGAAATTGTTTAGCTTAATCCAGTCATTTTATATTCATTGTAATTGGAATATATCATTCTTTGAAAATAAACAGCGTCATGGAGGTTAAAAATCCAACCAAAAAAAAGTTAACTCATGGTTGTTATAAATAGAAACATTCCAGAACCTAAACAATCTCCCATTAATCAATCATATTTTTTAATTAATGAATTAAATATGTTATTGATCCTAATGAATAATCTAATTTTTCGTTTTAGTCTTTAAAATAAAATGCTTTTGACTTTTAATCCTCAAAAGTTTTTCATCAACACTTTTGCTATTTACTTTTCAATCAACTCATGTGTGACATTTAAAATTTTGCTAAAATATTTATGATATTATAAGAATCTATCTAAATAAAATTAATTAATTTTTAACCAAACATTAATTAAATATAAATTTTTATATTTTTTGCGTTTAAAGATTCATATTTAATTTTTGTTTGATTAAAAAATTCTTTTGTTTTGTGGTGATTCTTATCATATTTTAAACAATTCAGCAAAAATTCAATTAAAAATTCAGAGGGTATGTATGACTTAACTTAAAAGCATAGACAAAAATTGCGGACGAAAAACTTTTAGTGGCTAAAAGTTAAAGAATTTTTTTAACAAGAATAAAACGAAAAGTTGAATCCTCGTTTGCTATTCTCTTGATTCTCTCTATTTTTTACATGGATAGAGTAGTATGTAAAGCATGATTCAATCCTCGTTGATCTAGCTGTCACTGTTCCGTGTTTAGATAATAAACATGTTTGGTCATTCTTGCGTTGAGTCGATGTTCCTAGCTTAATTTAATTGCTGATTAAAATTTGTTACATAATACATGAATTAAATATTTATTTGAAAATAAATGTGAAAAATTTGTGTCTTGTGAAATTTTGTGTGTTAGGTCACTTGTATACTGAGTTGATGTTCCTAACTTGATCCATATTGTTGTGGTCTGACCCTTACATAACATTTCAAGACACTTCTTCATTAATGTGTTTTGTTGTTATGATTGTGTGTCAATTCTCAGTAAAGAAACTTGGGAGATTAGTTGTTGTGTTTACTTTTAAATTCTTGGCACTTTTATTTTAATGATTTGGTTTTAAATAATTTCAATTCCAAATGTGGGTTTTTCTTCGCTTACTAAAATAAAATTGTCACGAATTTTAGTTAGAGGAGAAGAGTAATTTGTTACTCATTCAATTGAAAAATTACATCAAATGTATCCAAGTATCTAAGCTAACTTGCTTTACAAGTAATTAAGCAAAACTAATCATAATTCTTACTTAAGAAGCTTAACGGATAAGCACTAGCACCTAACAATCCCTCCCTTAAACTGAGCAACGTCATAAATCAGTTTACAAGAGTATGTTAGACTAATCCATCAATAACACCAAGCTTAGTTCTCAAATTGCATGAGGTTTCAAGCTTGAGTGGCTTTGTCATAATGTTAGCCAATTGATCTTGTGAATTGCAATGCTTTAGCTCCATAACTCCATCTTTGGTCAAATCCCTCAAAAAGTGAAACTGCACATCTATGTGCTTGCATCTTCTATGCATAACTAGATTCTTAGACAGTTTTATTGATGAATTGTTATCACAATGTATCACAATTGCTTCTCTTTGATCTTCACTCAAATGATTCAAAATTCTTCTTAGTCAAACTCCTTGGAAAGAGCATGAAGCTACTGCAACATACTTAGCTTCGGTGGTGGAAAGAGTAACTATAGGTTGCTTCTTAGATGACCAAGATATTGCACTATCTCCAATCATAAACACATAACCTTAAGTGCTTTTCCTGTCATTAGTGGATGGGTAATAACCGATGTGAAAACCCTAGCGTGGATATATTTTTTACAAAATTCACATTAGGTGTTTAATAACCAAATGACGAAAAGCATCTATCACATCGGGTATGTACCCGATGTGAAAAGTTCTGGACATTCAACATCACCTTTAGAGACATCGGCTGGGACCCGATGTGAAAAGTCAATTTTCACTGATGTTAAATGTCATTTCTGTAGTAGTGCATGTTACTCAATTTATAGGTTTAGTTTCCAATGGAAAAAAGGTGAAGGAGCGCCTTTATTTCATATGAATAACTTGTTTGTTAATTATATAGAAGCGGTGTAATCAAGCTAATTTGGTGAAGCTTTTGGTTTGATATTGGATTGAAAGTAAAACCAAGGGTTTCTCCTACAATTTCTATCAATGGAATACTCAACCACTTTAAAAATGCTTAGATGTGACTGCTCTTATGTTGTGGTTTAGTGAGACAAGAATTTCAATTTGCGTACATTCCCTTTCCCCAATTTGTCCAATTCTGAGAATGGTTTTACAATCAAATACGATTGAAGTTGTCATGCCAAATCCCTTATTTTTTTAGTGGATCAAACACGCCATTAAAATTAATTTTTATAGACTCACTCAAATTTATTACTCAACTCATCATTATACAAAGATATCAAAGTATTAATCACTTGATATTTTATTTATTTTTAATCAAAACCAATCTTACAAAATCAATAACTTCAAAATAAATCTTTGTCACCACAAAATGTACCCCATAGTATATATGCTTATTTTCCTATATATGTATTCCTCTGTTTTCATTCTTTACCAAGCATATTCTAGATGACATTCACATGATGGAACAAGAAGGTTCGTTCTTTATCTCATACACAGGGTAATGAGGAACACTAGAATATACATAAGGCCATGCCACAATTGGCTCTACTTTCTCTTTATCTTTCTTTTCATCTGTCTTTCCTACAGGGCAAATACTCACAAAATCTGCATAACCGAATTTCTTTCTTAACAGAGATGCCAGTCTTCTGAGTCTATCTCTTCTCCAGTTACTTCTATTTGATCCTTGTTATCTCCTTTTATAGTTGCACCTTCCACTCCTGAATATTTTTTTACACATGAATAATTGGTTAATCAAGTGATGGTTTTTAATTATTTTTTTAATATATGAGAAAGTTAGAGTGAATTTTATTACCTGAGACTCCAATTGCAATTGCCATGGCTTTGTTCCTTAATTTTTTGTTATTCATAGGCACCCTGATCACTATCTTTTGCTGCAAACATTTCACAAACAAACACGTATGTAACGCTAATTATTTACTTGATGAAAATACACATAAATGGAATTTAATTATGATATATATTTAAGGCTTTGTCTAATATTCGCAAAAAAAAATGGACTTGCATCATGCACAGGTGTCTTTTTTACCATTTGATCAATAAATCATATCTAATTAAATTTATTGGTGAAATTTATTGATTGAACAGCGAAAACTAACTTATGCTTGATAAAAAGATTTATCTCATCTGTGCACCATAAAATTTGTCTATATTGAGTAGCAAATGTAGCTAGATATTTTAAACCTTTGAAGTCAAAACTCAAAATTATTCTTTGAGAAATGATATTTATACAACCACTTTATGATGATTTTTTGATAATTTTCTCTCTCATACTCGCAATATATTCTTATTCTTTCTTTCATTTATCTATATCTCTATTCTTTTTTACCAATAAAAAGAAGAAAAAAAATTATCACAAAAATTGTTTCAAATGATTGTTTAAATATCAGAGTCGTTATTCTTTACCTTAGACATGATGGCTATGAGAAAGATCAATATATAAATAAATGGACTATTGTAAAAAGAAATGGAATAGAAGAGGCTTTGTTTTGATAAAGATGGTGCGGTAACGGTTTATCTTGAGATTATAGTGAGAAATTGTTTGATTTCAACGTATAGAAAAAACTTAGGTACAATTTCTTAGGTGCTTTTTGTATGATTTTTAATTAAATTCACCATAATTTTCTTAAATCTATAATTCTCTCAAAATTTGTTATCTCCAAAAAAGTTATACTTTTAGTTAATAACCATACAAAAAGCACATAATGAATTATACCTAAGTTTTGTCTTTAACATGTTTATATGCATTCTTAGCTAATAAATCAAACGTGTGGTCGTTGAAGAGTTTGATTTTGGAGCTGTACTATGATTTTCTTCGTCTTATTATAGTTATATATGCAAATACATGTACAAGAACGGAATATTTTCTAGAGGAACAATCCAGTCATTTTATATTCATTTTAATTGGAAAATAATCTTTGAAAATAAACAGCGTCATGGAGGTTAAAATCCACCCAAAAAGTTAAGCCATGGTTGTTATAAATAGAAACATTCCAGAACCTAAACAATCTCCCATTAATTAATCATATTTTGCAAATGTAATCATCATTAATTAATGAATTAAATATGTTATTGATCTTAATAAATATCCTAACTTTTTGTTTTAGTCTCTTTAAAAAAAATTGTTTTGACTTTTAATCTTCAAAAGTTTTTCATCAACACTTTTGTTATTTGCTTTTCAATGAACTCATATGTAACATGAAATTTTGAATAAATTTTTTCTGAAATATTTATAATATTATAAGAATATCTCTAAATAAAATTAATTAAATTTTAGCCAAACATAAATTAAATATAAATTTCTACATTTTTGACGTTTAAAGATTCAAATTTTATTTTTGGTTGTTTAAAAAATTCTTTTGTTTTATGGAGATTCTTATCATATTTTAAACAATTTGTCTCCGTGAGCTTAGCTCAGTTGGTAAGGACAATGCATAATATGTAAGTTTCAAGGTTCAAACTCCGGACACCATAAAAAAAGAAATCCAGCAGAAATTCATTTAAAAATTCAAAGAGTACGTATGACTTAACTTAAAAGTGTAGATAAAAGACGAGGACGAAAAACTTTTAGCGGCTAAAAATTAATGGAAAATTTTAGAAAGAATAGAAAGAAAAGTTGAATCCTTGTTTGCCATTCTCTTGAATCCTTAAGACTAGATTGCCAAAACCTTTCTTTGACTAAACTAAAATTTAGAATTAAAATAATTCGTCACTCATTTTCAAAAGACAGTTTGTATTCTGTACATCACTTGAACATTATTTAAAATGTTTCATTATCGAAAGAGTGTGTGCTCCAATTAAGGGTGCATGAATGTCAATCTTAGCTGTGATAAGTCGAGTAGACTCTACGCAAAGCAGTAATATAAAAAAAACGTTGGATGTCTAAACACAAGTTTCTTGGAATGATTGGCTTCTTTGTTGGAGTTGAATGACGAGGAAATTGTTGGAGTAAGGCGATTTACATCACCATCAGGCTACTATGCCTTTTTGTGTGTATAACCATGACAATATGTTCCCTTTCAAGAATGATATTTTCCTATTTGAGTGAATATTAAATGACGGGATAGAGCTAAGCAATTTCCTTTAACTAAAACAAATAGTAAACCATTGACCCAAATTAAACATTAGGTTCTTGTACTTATATTTGCATATATAAAAATAGTAATAAGACTTTTGATCAACGAAAAAAAACTATAATAATAAGACGAAGATGGAAGCCATAGGTACACACGCCTAGTCAAACTCTTAAACGACCACGCGTTTGATTTATTATCAAAAGAATGACTATAAATATGTTAAATACATTAGTACTTCCTCAAACACTTTCCTACTCTATCTACTCTCATCAAGATAAACCAATCCAGCACCATTTTTATCCAAACTTTTACATATTGATCTTTTTCATAGCCATCATGACTAAGGTAATGAATAATTTTTACTTCATTGATTCAAAATATCTAGTTACCATTGCTACTCATGTATACACTTAGTAAGGGGAGGAAAAGGGGATTAGTTGCTTATATGTTGATATTTTTGTTTTGAATTATCAAAAAGAGAAAAATGGTTTAAGATAATTTAAGACAATCCTTAATGACCCATTAAGCATCGGTGCCTAATAGATACTTTATTGGAGAGAAATTTAGTTGATGCTTATAGAGCAAACATCCTGAATTAAGCGCTCTCTCTTTCCATGGGTCCCATATCATTTTAATATTCAAATATTATTTTTTTCAATTCCATTGTGCTACTGAGGAAAAGCTTATTATAATGATATAGAGTTATTGATAAATGTGTTTAAAAGCTTATTAAATACTATTATTAAAAAATTATAAATGTGTGATGTATATAAGTGAGACTCACTTAAGTATCCAAAAATGACTATCTCTGCTGTGGATGCTCTAACAAATCCATCAAATTACTCTCCTTCAGTAAATTAATTGAGTTACTTGTATACAATGATCTTTCTGTACTTCTCTCTTTCATTCTATAATTCCTTTTCCGGAAACCCCCCGTTTCACTTTGTGTCAATATTTTTATTTCTTTATTAGCTTGTATGACTAAATGGTCTAGAGAGTTGGTGATGACTTTTAAAACAATATTATTATATATAGGAAAATATGTGTATTTTCATCAATTAGTCAATTAATGTTGCATGTCTTTGATTGTAAAATGTGTGCAGCAAAAGATAGTGATCAAGGTGTCTATGAACAACCAAAAATTAAGGTCCAAAGCCATGACAATCGCAGCTGGAGTCTCAGGTAATAAAATTCACTATGATTTTCTCACCATTATATTAATTTTTTCTATAAAAACCATGGCTTAATTAACAACCTAGTCATGTACAAAAATATTCAGGAGTAGAAGGTACAGCTATACAAGGAGAAAACAAGGATCAAATAGAGGTAACAGGAGAACAAATAGACTCGGTTAGACTCACATCTCTGCTAAGAAAGAAATTCTGTCATGCAGAATTGGTGAGTGTTGGTCCTGTGGGAAAGACAGAGGAAAAGAAAGTAGAGGCAATTGTGGCATGGAATTATGGTGCTCCTAATTACCCTGTGTATGAGATAAGGAACTCGTATCAATATGAGGACTCTTCTTGTTCCATCATGTGAATGTCATCAACAATATGCATACTAAAGAATGAAAACAGAGGGATACATAGGGAAATAAGCATAAAGAGTACATTATGTAGTGACAAAAATATTGAAAGATTTTTCATTTTCAATATAAAAACCATAGAGAAGATATATTCATAGTATAGAAGACTATGTCATGTGATGTCATTATAATCTTTTGAATGTATTCAAATTACAAATACATCTCCTAATTATTTTAAGGACTAAATTGACAAACAAAACACTTATTTGAAAACTAAATTAACTAAACAAAAAAACATTTAAAATCCAATACAACTAACAAAAGGTACTTTAAATAAATTTTAGTAGATTTAATACATTTACCATATCCAGGCCTCAAACATTTATAGGAAAAAAAATATAAAAACATGGTGGGGCACTTGCCTACACACCCTGTGAAGTCTATATGTCCATGTATGTGGTGACACAACATCATTAATAAATGATATAACATATGTGGTTCAAATGCTTCGCTACTCGCAGTTTTCAAAAGAAGGTTGGACATTTAAGGCGAAAACTTTCATTTTCCCTCACGTACAAAAGTGAAAATCAAGAAAGGAACCATTTTCTTAGTGAGGGTTCCTTTCTTCTTTTTTGAACGACAACCTTTTACCAGTGTTGTACTGAGCCAATTAACCTCCCAAGCCCATGGTTAGAACAGTGACCAATCTAAATCAACCCATCACGTTGGAATGGTTGTTGACGGTGCTGAATCGTATTGCCTCCGTCTTGGTTGCAAAGCTAATGTTTTTTTCAGAGCTTCATTGTGTTGAAGATGGTGAGAAACGCATCGCTGCTCTACATAGGTGGACACAAAGGAGAAAGGGAGAAGTTTGAGAATGAGGTTTTCAATTTATCAAGAAAGACACGTTTCCAGATAGGTGGACACAAAGGAGAAAAGGAGAAGTTTGAGAATGAGGTTTTCAATTTATCAAGAAAGACACGTTTTCAGTTTTCCCATATTATTGTTCTGTGTTTGGGAAATAAAGTGGAAAACGTTAGGGAAGACATTGATCTGATCATATGATTATGTTTTGTTTGACTGTGTGACTGCGTTATTTTTCTAACTGCAATGAATCACATTACATTGCGAACGAGGAACGATTGATGAACAATTTGATAAGTCCAATTTGATGAACAATTTGAAATGGACACCAGGTGGTTGCAAGATATAGATCAGAGAAGACATATTTTTGTTGAAGAGGGATAGACATTTTGTTTTTCACTTTGAGGACACATGCAAAATATAGAACATTGGATAAATTGAATGTTTGTTATTTCTTTGAGTACCATGACTACATGAAATTTCAACCGCAATGAATCTAAATTTGATTTTCACCAATTACATGAACCCGTTCACGTCAGTTTATGTGACTTTAGTTCACATACTACTTTTAAATTCAAAATTTTTATAGGCAATATGCACATGAATCCAGACAACATAAGCTTACGTGAATTGAGTTCACATAAGATCTGGAGTTAAAAATTACCCGTCATATTTTAATTTAAATGTGTTAGTTAAATATTTTTAACAAGTATCATTGAACTCAGTTTATATACAAATTCCTACTCCAAAGATTTATCAAGAATTTTTCACATCTTGAGAGATATAGATAGAGAGATTGGATTAGAAATATGATTTTTAAAATATAAATATGAGATGACGTTTTTGACATTTAATTTTTTTAAAATTAGTGTTGGAGGGTGTAACCAGAAATAAAGGATATAAATAGCACAAATGAAAATATATTTTGTGTTCAGACGGTTTCATGTATCCTTTAAAAAAAAGATGAAAATTGCTCTTCTCCCGTACAAAAATGTTCACTTCCACGTGAATTGATTAAAATACATCCACGTGAGTTAAATCACGTTCTGAGAACACCAACCCGAGGTAACTCACGTTGACAACAAGAGACAATTCAAAAGAGATTTGGCAAAGCTTCTTGGGTGCAAGGTCAATGGAAATGAAGAGAGATGGGCCATGTTCTTATCAATTTGTTATGACTGTAGTGATTGTTTTTTATCTCTCGTGTCTATCTTCAATTCGGTATGCCAATTGTAAATAGAGGCTATATGTGATTGTGAAATGACAACTGTAAAAAAAAAAAACAAGCATGAAGAGCAATTTTCAAAAATGATTGAGACTATATTTTTTTCTTTCTTTCTTGTACATGATTGAGACTATAACCGTAATTTGCACAAATAAATAAAGGAAAATACTAAGGAGCGCATTTAAACACCTAAAGCAGAAATTTTTTATGAAAGTTTGTGTATTTATTGGATTGAAAATTGAAGTCTTTACACTTTTTAAGAAATAACTTCTTCAATAAGAATGTTTAAAAGTGCTTCAGGAGCACTGGTTAACAAGACTCATAGATAAACTTCAATTCCCCTTCATCTTTTTCAAACTACCGTGTAATTTCTTTGGAAAAAAAAGTTATTTTCTTCAAGACAATGATTCGGCTTGAATAAATGACGGTATTCAGCTAAGCAATTTCCTTCAACTAATTAAACAAAGGGCCTTGTTAACTATTAACTAGTGTCTGGGGCACTAGTTAAAGAAACAAAAAAGAAAATATTTGCATTGAAAACATAATTCTTTACACTTTTTTAATTTTAACTTCACAAATTTCAAGGTCCTTATACTATATTTGGATTTCTTAACCAGTGCCTCCCGAAACACAAGTTAACATTTTGCTTAACCAAATTGCAATCATTGACTCAAATAAACATTAACTTCTTGTGCATAAATTTTCACATACGTACAAAATACAAGAGGAAGAATTCACACTCGTCTACCTTGCGTTTGATTTATTCCACAAAGAACTAATGCTATAAATACGTAAAATGCATGAGTACTTACTCAAGCATTTTCCTTTTTTTTTTTTTTGAGCAACTCAAGCATTTTCATACAACTTTAAACATACACCACTCCCGGAAACAAAGCTTCTTCTGATCCATTTATTTATATCTCGTAAGTATTATGACTAAGGTAATGAATAATTTTAACTCCTGCTAAAAAAAAAGTAGTGTGACCTCCTTTATTCAAAATATATAGTCAGTACATTTGTTACTCATATATAATATAAATTCAAGGGCAAATTGCACTTACCTCCTTTGAAGTTGGTTAAAATGTCACTCACATCCCCTCTATTTTATAATCAAACACAAACCTCCCTTACTTAATTTTTAATGTGAAAAACACCTCCCTTGTATACTAACACTGTTAGGCTCCTTTTTTGAAATAATCAGTGTTGATTGTTTTCTTTATTACTCCACACACTAAATTCTCTTTTTTTTTTCTTTCTACCTTTTGTGTTTCTGTATTTCAATTTAAAATAAAAATTTTTTTGAGAGGAAAATAGACTGTCAATATGGAATTGGCATCCGTTAGAATGTTGGGATGCAATTGTAACCAATTAATTGCTATCTTGACGTAAGCACATGATAGAAGAGCAATTGGCATTTCTCAAAAATGGCAGCACCCATCTACTGCTAGTAAAAAAAATAGCAATGGAATTATGAAGGTTCGCCCAAAGTAATCACAAAAATTCTGATTAACAAGAAAAGAAACTTGTTAACACAGTATACAAAAGTGAAAAATACCGATTAACATGAAAAGAAAATTTAACAAAGAGAGACCTGAGAAATTCAAAGGTAAATTAAAGAATGCCAGTTCAAGGAATTCATGGAAAAAATGCAAAAAGCTAGGGCACAAGTCTAAGAATTTAAGAGTCAAAAGTGTATAAATCTGTTTTCTCACTAACTGTCCTTTAACGGTGTTAACTTGAGGGGAGGTGGGTGTTTTTTGACAAAATAGAGGGGGTGTTTGTGTTGTTTAGCTAAACCTCGAGGGAGGTCAATGTAATTTCCCCTAAATTCAATTAACGTTCTTTCAATTATACATCCTTTGCTTGGAAATTGAGAGGGAAAATGTAGGGAGAAGAATGCTTATGATTGATATTTTTGTTTTTGTTTGTATCATTATAATAACTGACGAATGATTTGAAAAACTTAACAAAGTCCACCAAAAATTTCAAAAAAGGATTAGTATATTAATTTTTTTTATTAATTCACATGATATGTTAGGTTCTATGACTTGATTAGCTAAAGAGTTGGTGATGACTTTCAAAACTATATATATTATATAAGTGAATATGTGTATTTTCATAAAAAAAAATGTTAATTATATATCTTTGATTGTGAAATGCGTGCGGCAAAAGATAGTGATCAAGGTGTCAATGAACAGCCAACAATCAAGATCCAAAGCTATGACGATTGCAGTTGGAGTTTCAGGTAATAAAATTCACTGATTTTGTCACCTTTAATTATTTTCAATTCAAAATTAGGGGGTGTATTGGATCATGATTCTAAGGGATTTTAAAAGACTTTTTTTATCATGAAAAACTTTTGTGGTATTCAATCAAAACTCTTTTCAATTTAAAAAAAGTCTTGTGCTATTCAATCAAGATTCTTTGTCATTTAAAAAAAGTCTTGTGGCATTCAATCAAGACTCTTAATCACTTAAAAAAAGTCTAGTGGTATTTAAAATCATTCAAATTTGGAAGGATTGTTTAATAAATTAGATTTTGATGGATTTTGTGGGATTGTCTAGTGAAATTTTAACATGAAAAAGTCTTTCATGAAAACATGAGATTTCTTAGGATTGTTTTTTCTTTTAAGATTTTACTATCTCTCCCTCTCTCTCCTCCCTTCTCTCTTACTCTCTCTTTTCCTCTCCTCTCTCTCTCTCTCCCTCTCCTCTTCCTTCTCTCTCTCTCTCTCTCTAGCTCTCCCATAAAAAAATAAAGTGAAATAAATAAGAGTCTTTATTGAGATTTTGTGAAAGAGAGTGTGTTATGATATTTTTTTCAATTATTTCTTAAAATTCATAAAATCTGTTGAAATCTCTTGAAATCCATAAAATCATTTCAAATCCTTTAAAATCTTATAAATTAAATCCATTGAAATCCTTA